>WFLX010010192.1_pt1 | contig 49525 bp, 39 predicted proteins | sample 4967041 | NCBI WGS metagenome assembly WFLX01 (sample SAMN12857096, study PRJNA449069) | gut metagenome | isolation source: stool from male and female vole | host: Microtus ochrogaster | place: USA:Florida | collected 2017
TACAACGGGAACTCCTTCCTTTAAGACTGATCCGGAGGAATAAGAGGCACTCAATTTTTTAATTGTGGACAAAATTAAGCGTGCCAACTCCAACATCTTTTCTCGGTCGGCAAATTCTACATCTTCTTCTGAAAAATCAAGTTCAAGTTCAAGTAATGACGCGAACTCTATGAGTTTCTCTCTTAAGCTGTCAAGTGCTCTTGAGAAGTTGCCACCTGTCTGGGAGAAGGCAAGTCTATGGGCAGCTCTGGAAGATGCTGCTATCAGATCGGCAATACCTTCTGCTTGTGCCAGATCGAGACGCCCGTTTAGGAACGCTCGTCGGGTAAACTCACCCGGTTCGGCAACCCGTGCTCCACGATGTATAAGGTCGTTGAGAATCTCTCGCTGTAACCNTTTTGANCCGTGGATAGAAACNTNCACNACGTNCTCTCCTGTAANAGTTTTCGGAGCCCTGANTACTGTCGCTACACNTTCGTCAAGCAANCTGNCGTCACTGCCACAATATTTTCCGAGGTGCGCTGTATGACTGATTGCTTTGGTAAGCGGTTTGCCTTTCCAGGCCTTATCAACAATAGAAATGGCTTCCGGTCCGGAAACTCTTATAACTGCTATGCCGCCGACTCCATTGGGAGTGGAGACGGCGGCAATAGTATCGGGTGAAAAGTTTATCTCTTTGAACTGTTCCATTCTTTGAATGAGTAAGAGGCTTCAACTTTATTTTCTATTTCGTCCGGTAGTGCGGGGAAGAAGTCATATCCTAAAATTTTCTCGAGCTCGTCTATGCTCATNGCATAATCCTGCATNTTGCCGGGAGCNGTCATNTTNGGATANACNAAAGCTATNCCNCGNGGCTCTTCAAGATATGGNGCAAGCAANACTTTAAAGAAAGCACCNGGGACTCTTACTCCTGCTTTACCNATNCGTTTCTTATCACTTTTATCATAAATCGGACCTGCCACTATCATTAGAGCGGAATCTCGTGTGGCCCATTGGCGTTCTTTGGTTTCAAGCGTTTTCCATGCACCGTTGTTAAGTTCGTGGAGCTGAGGACACATATTAGCCATCACAAAACAATCGTTCATGGCTTCCTGACTCCATTTCTGATCTCCGGAGGGACACATGTGACCACGGTCATACCCTGAACGTGTGTAATCGGAAGTAGAGGGACAGCCCTCAATATCAGGGTCAGTCCAGAAATTATTGCTTCTTCCTTTAGCGCCTTTTGATTCCTCATCCAACAGTTCCCATGCCACATAGTTGGGCGTACCGTTATCTTTATTGAATGATATGGTGAAACCTGAATATTCTTTAATCTGTGAGGTTAAGTTTTCGGGTAATTCAACGTATTCCAATCCGGGGAAATGATGAACACCCTTGTCAGTCTTGTGAGCTGCTTGATCATCGGATTGATGGAACTCCTCAACTGTATTGGTAGCAGTAGTATCTGATGAATTACGCATCATCAGAATTATTCCGAATACAATAAGCAGAAAACATCCCAGCAAGAGGAGGTTTTTGTTACTATTGCTTTTGGTTTTACGTCTTTTCTTTTTTGCCATAATATTATAGCAGAAATTTATTCAGAAAGGTTTGAAATAATTTTATGTCAACTACAAAATTACACCAAATTTTGTTGAATTCCAAATTTATGTTATATTTGCAATCAGATAAAGAGCATTTCATAACCGATTGACACCATTAAATAATGGAAATGAAACTTAATGAACTTAAAAATAAGGCGTTGCAAGGAGAGGGAATAACACGTGAAGAAGCTTTGTGGCTTCTTAAATATGAAAATCTCGATGCCCTATGTGATGCTGCAGGAGAGGTTGCAAGAAAATGGCAGGGCGATGAAGTTGATTCCTGTTCCATTGTTAATGCTCGGAGTGGCAGATGCGGTGAAGATTGCAAATGGTGTGCTCAGGCCTCACGGCATAATACCGGATGTGATACATATAATTTTCTCGACATTGAAGAGGTGATGAAAGCTGCCAAAGCAAATGAGGAANCCGGGATCAGACGATTTTCACTTGTCACAAGTGGACGAAGTGTAAATAAACGTGATATGGAAAAGTTTTGTGATATTTATCGCACACTCCAAGACACAACCGATCTTTATTTATGCGCGTCAATGGGGCTACTCGGAGATGAAGAGATGAACATGCTTACAGAAGCGGGAGTCAAGCGTTACCATTGTAATATGGAGACCTCTTCAAAAGTATTTAAAACTTTATGCACAACACATACACCGGAAGATAAAAAACGTACTATAGAGGCTGCCAAAAATGCCGGTATGACAGTATGTTCCGGTGGCATTATCGGTATGGGTGAAAGTGGTGAAGATAGAATTGATTTTGCGCTTGAACTTCGTGATCTGGATGTGGACTCGATTCCTATCAATATACTCAACCCAATTAAAGGTACGCCACTTCAGGACACTCCTCTGATTTCAGAAGAAGACATAATCAGAACAGTGGCAATTTTCCGCTTGATCTTGCCAAAGAAATCATTAAGATTTGCCGGTGGTCGAATGAGACTCAGCCACGAAGCCATGCTCAGGATCATGACCGGTGGTATGAACGGTGTGCTGATGGGAGATATGCTCACGACGGTAAGCAATACTATAGCTGACGACCGAGTTCTCTTTAAAGAGGCCGGTTTGAAATTTTGACTTAATAATAACATTTAAATTCTCTTTCCTGATGAACAAAAAATCTGTTTACAAATTCGCTGCAGAGGCCGGTCTGCCCATTGGTCTCTATCTTATTCTTATCTCAGCGTGCTTCCTTCTTAGCCTCAAGGTAGATTTTCTTCTTTATCTGATTATCCCTTTGCTATTGGGTTTCCCTTTCCTCATGGCACATTTTATGAAGAAAATGGTTAGAGAAGAGNCGAGTTATGAACGTTTTTCACCCATTTGGCTGTTTGGAATATATAGCATAATATTCGGAACACTGATCTGTATGCTGTTTTCCACTGTCTATCTTACTTTCATTGATCCGTCCTTCATCACCAGTTATGTGACAGGAGCTATAGCCAACATCCAGGCCTCCCCAATGGCCGACAGCTATGCCAGCACAGTGGAGATGATGCAGGAGGCCATAGATGCCCACATGCTGCCGAGCGGCACTCAGTTTGTCACTACAATGGCTTGGTTCACTTGTTTCGCCGGATCAATGCTTTCACTCATCCTGGCGGCTGTGATATCACATGCTCCTACAAAAAAGAGTGTCTCGATGTTTCGGTAAACAGGAAATAAAACCAACCAGGCACCTCTTTTAGGAATTTTTTTGTAATTTCGCAAATCAAATACTTCTGCTGTGGAATCACAGTAAATTCCAATAATACTTTTGGAAAGGTTGATTTGAGTAAATTATCCAAAGAGCAACCAACAAAGAGCTACGAAAAAGATAAAGAAATATGGACATATCAGTGGTTATACCCTTATATAACGAAGAGGAGTCACTTCCGGAGCTTACAGCCTGGATAGAGCGAGTTATGTCAGAAAATGGTTTTACCTACGAGATCCTCTTTATTGACGATGGATCAACTGACGGTTCTTTATCTGTTATCAAAGATTTGTCCACAAAAAATCCAGCCATACATGCCGTATCTTTTTCGCGTAACTATGGTAAATCTCCTGCTCTGAACGTTGGTTTCTCACGGGCCCAAGGAGATGTGGTGATCACAATGGATGCAGATCTTCAGGACAGCCCCGATGAAATACCTGAATTATATCGTATGATTAAGGAAGAGGGTTTCGACCTTGTATCGGGGTGGAAAAAGAAGCGTTATGATCCCTTATCGAAAACTATTCCGACCAAACTTTTCAATGCTACGGCAAGGATGGTGAGCGGGATTCACAACCTTCATGATTTTAATTGTGGTCTTAAAGCATACCGTAAACCTGTGGTAAAACATATTGAAGTGTACGGAGATATGCACCGTTATATACCCTATCTTGCAAAGAATGCGGGTTATCGCAAAATTGGTGAGAAGGTGGTGCAACATCAGGCACGCAAATATGGGCAGACCAAATTCGGCCTTGACAGATTCGTTAACGGATATCTTGATTTGGGAACACTTTGGTTCCAGGCAAAGTTCGGAGTAAAACCTATGCATATTTTCGGTCTGTTAGGGTCAGCGATGTTCCTTATAGGATTTTTAGCTGTGCTTGCAGTTCTCGTTCTTAAAATTATAAGCATGAGTAGCGAGACATATCATTTCTATGTCACGAAGTCAGTTTATTTTTATCTGTCGTTGGCAGCTATGATAATGGGGTTGCAATTTTTCATGACCGGTTTTGTCGGAGAACTGATAGCACGTAATTCACCTGAGCGCAATAATTATCTCATAGGAGAAGAATTCTGAAGTGGTNGCNAGCAGCAGATCTAAAATAATTAAAATGAAAAGATTTATAACAAGACTCCCGGTTCTGGCAATAGGGCCGATGATTGCCGTTGCCGTATCTTGTTCGAATGACGAGTGTCTGGAAAATAAGAATTCATTGCCATTAGCGGGTTTTTACAGTTCAGATTCCGTTCCACGTCAGGTAAGTCTTGATTCAATTTCTATTTACGGCATTGGAGCTCCCGGTGACAGTGTGTTGCATGATTCGGTAAGAGGGTTGCATCAGAGTTATCTGCCTTTCCGTATAGATCAGAATTCCACACGGTATGTCATTCAATATCTCACCGGCATACCCGGCTTTCTAAGAGTTAAGGATACTATAACATTTAACTATGAGATTGTACCCTGGTTCGTCTCGTCAGCATGCGGCGCGATCTATGAATATAAGATGACTTCCATAGAAACCACGCACAATTTTATTGACTCCGTGACATGTCCCGGAGGTTTGATCGATAATGCCAATAAAGAGAATTTGAAAATTTACTTTAGAGTTTCTACTGATAATTAATAGCAGACATGTATATGGTAAAAATTAAATTGATACCAATTCTCATGGCATTTCTATCAGGTTTTGCCATCATGCCTGTTAGTGCCCAGAAAAAAATCACACCTGTAGACAATGATCCAACGAAACCGCAGCAGCCGGTATTACATTACTACGATAAGCACGGTAATCCTTTGGATGAACCCGTTTTGTTTTTAGCGGATCTTGATACGGTGAAATCTGCTAAACCGGGGCCTGTATATCCTTTACTGGAATCACTAAGCATAGGTGTGAATTTCTTTGACGGCATTATGATGCTTGCCGGACAGAAACATGCGAGTTTTGATGTCTGGGCTATGTTGTCGTTACATAACTGGTTTCAGCCGATAGTAGAATTTGGCATTGGTGTGGCAGATAATAAGCCTGAAGATGCTAATTACAGATATAAAGGGAAACCTTCATTTTATGGTAAGATAGGAATTAATTATAATTTCCTCTACAAGAGTAATCCCGACTATCAAGTCCATTTCGGTTTGCGGGGAGCTTACACAAATTTCAGATATGATATCACTGATATCACCATAAACTCTTCTTACTGGGACCAGAGTAATAACTTTTCTATACTCAATCAGAAAGCCCATGCTCTATACGGAGAAGTGCTGGGAGGTATAAAAGTCAAGATCTGGAAGCACGTCTCGATGGGGTGGGACGTAAGATTCCGTTTTAAATTCAAGAATACCAAGGGGAGTAATTCCAATCCTTGGTTTATACCCGGTTATGGAACTTCTTCACCTTTATCGGCGTCATTTTCTCTAATTTATACCGTGCCATTGAGCAAGAATAAGAAGGCGATAGATTTGCCCGAAGATGTAAAAAACTCACCTGAAGGCAGGAAGCCTTCAAAGGAGGGAGAAGACGAATTGCCCGAACGAAAGGATATGATACCACAAACAGATAATTAGGTATCCGGCCAGATCGGTTTATCATGAATAATAAGTGATCATAAAAACTCAGTTGCATGAAAAAAATATTGTTAACCTTACTAATCATTTCCTTAACGGTGTCGTCATGGGGACGTCCGGTAAGAAAAGTCATAGATGAAGGGGGAAGTGGCCCCTATAAGTCTGAGGTGACATCAGAGACCACTTTATCCGGTTTCACTGTGTATAAACCGGCAGATTTGCAATCTACAGTCTCTGAGAACGGACCTCTTCCTTTGATTATCTTTGCGAATGGAGGATGTAATGATACCTCTTTGCCATACGAACGGTTGCTTAATGATCTTTCTTCATACGGCTATCTTGTGGTGGCTTTAGGAGAGATGCAAGACAGTATCAATGATCGGGATTTACATAAATCACCGAATGAAGATATGATACGGGTCCTAGATTGGGCTGAATCACAGAATAAGGATCATAATAGTCCTTATTTTGGAAAGATTGATACTGAATATGTGGCCTTATCCGGTCAAAGTTGTGGGGGAGCTCAGGTGCTTGCCAACTGTTCAGATCCGAGGGTCAAGACTTGTATTTTATTGAATGCGGGTATCGGTGACATGCAGATGGCGGAAGCAGACAAGGAGTCGCTTAAGAATCTTCATTGTCCCATCCTGTATCTTGTAGGTGGAGAAAGTGATATCGCCTACCTTAACGCTTTACTTGATTACGATAGAATTGACAATGTGCCGGTGGCATTCGCAAATCAGTTGAAAGCAGGTCACGGAGGGACATTTCATGAGAAATTCGGTGGTTCCTTTTCTCGTATGGTTCGCGCATGGTTAAGCTGGCAATTTAAAGATCAGCGTAATAACATAGAAATATTTCTGCGTAACAGGATGAAGGATTTCCCCGATTACACTATGAAGGCCAAGAATTTTCCTGATGTAAACAACCCTTTCAGTGTGCAGGAGATAGATTGTAAAACAAGAGAGGGTAAACTTATCAGGGGCTACTTATACAAGCCCGAGTCACAGGAAAAACAGCTGCCGATTGTAATTATGGCTCATGGATATAATAGTTCATATCAGGAACCAAAGCCATTTGCAGAAAGTCTTGCTATGAATGGAGTCGCCTCTTATATTTTTGATTTCTGTGGAGGAGGTAATAACAGTAAAAGTGAAGGAGAGACGACAGAAATGACGATTTTTACTGAAAAATCGAACCTTGAAGACGTCACCGCTATGGTTAAATCATGGGATTTTGTTGATCCTGCACGGGTAGCCCTACTCGGATGTAGTCAGGGTGGACTTGTAGCGGGACTTACGGCTGCCGCCAATCCCGTGGATTATAAATCTCTTGTTTTAGTTTATCCGGCCTTCACTATTCCTGCTACAGCTCCCATGATGCTAAAACGCTTTGATGCGGATGCCGGTAAGCCACAGGATGTGATGGGAATGAAACTCAGCCGTAAATATTACGAAGTCATAAATGGTCTTGATGCTCTTGACAGTATCGGTGCTTATAAGGGCGAGGTCTTTATGGTGTATGGAGACAAAGACAATATTGTGGTTGGGAGTGCGGATAAAGCAGCTCAGAAATATGAACACTGCAAGCAACTGGTAATCACCGATGGTGAACACGGATTTTCAGATTATCGTCATCATGAAGAGGCAACGGGTGGAATTGTAGATTTCATTCTTACAACCTTATCAAAACCACGCACGAGGTTTCGTCATGAATTTGATCCCGTCAATCCCGATGTCCATGATCCTGTTATGGCAAAAGAAAATGACAGGTATTACATGTTCACCACAGGGTGGGGCATAGGGATGATGTCATCTGACGATATGAAGACTTGGAAAGAGGAGAAGGCTCCGTTAGATCCGATTCCCGAATGGGCTATGACACCCGTCCCGGCTTACAAAGGACATACATGGGCCCCTGATATTATCAAAGTGGGAGACAAATGGTGGCTGTATTACAGTTGTTCCACTTTTGGAAAAAATATCTCTGCAATAGGTGTTGCGACTAATAAAACTTTAGATCCCGAATCACCTGACTATAAATGGGAAGATCAAGGTATGGTGATAATGTCAGAACCGGGTGTTACAGACTGGAATGCGATCGATCCCAATGTTATAATAGATGAAAAAGGCAATCCTTGGTTGACTTTCGGTTCCTTCTGGGATGGTATTCAGCTTGTAGAGTTGCAGAAAGATATGAAGACACCGATGGGTGAACCTGTCACGGTTGCACGCCGTCGTAAATCTGAGTCGGTGGCTCATCTTCAACCGACAGCCAACACCAACGCGATTGAAGCTCCTTTCCTTGTATATAATGACGGCTACTATTATCTGTTTGTAAGCTACGATTATTGTTGCAAAGGACTGAACAGTAATTACAAGACCGCAGTCGGGAGAAGTAAAACTATCTCAGGACCTTATTTGGATAAAGAAGGCCGGGATATGGCTGAAACAGGAGGCACTGTTTTAGTAGCAGAAGGTCCCGGTTACAGTGGCGTGGGTCATTGTAGTGTATATAATTTCGATGGTAAATGGTATATTGCGGCGCATGGCTACGACAAACGGCGTAAAGGTGCAAGTAAATTATATCTTCGTGAACTTAATTGGGAAAATGGGTGGCCCGAAATTATAGAAATTGAGAATAATTCGGATTCAATACAAGCTTATTATCAGAAGATATATTAAGAGAGAATGAGCGAACAATAGAACATAAAAAGATGTTGAAATGATAGGGAAGCTTTTGAGGATTGCTTCCCTATCATCATATTGTGAAATGCTATCTTGGTAAAGAAGATAGAACTATAAACACAGAAAAAAATAAAGGCTATGAAGGTATTACTGATACTTGGAAGTGCACATGTAAATGGCTGTACAGCCCGAGGTCTTAAAGAAGTTGAGAAAGAACTTAATGCCGGAGGTATAGAGACCGAATGGGTAAAGATAGGAGCGAAAGATATAAGAGGATGTATAGGTTGTGGTTTTTGCCGTGAACATGGACGTTGTGTGTTCAATGATATTGTCAATGAGACTGCTCCTAAGTTTGCAGAAGCAGATGGAATAGTGGTAGGGTCACCGGTTTATTACGCAGGCCCTAACGGACAGGTACATTCTTTTCTTGATCGACTGTTCTATAGCACCGCAGGTGTGTTTGATAAAGCAATGAAGGTAGGTGCCACGGTGGTTTCATCACGTCGCGCCGGATCAACAAGTGCTTTTGATGATATAAATAAATACTTTACGATAAGTTCAATGCCAATTGTTTCAAGCACATATTGGAATGAAGTACATGGGTTTACAGAACAAGATGTGGAAGCTGATCTCGAGGGACTTCAGACTATGCGGAATTTAGGACGTAACATGGTCTTTTTGCTTAAAGCAATAGACAGTGCGAAGAAAGAGTATGGGGTGCCTGCGCAAGAACGTGGAGTTTTCACCAATTTCCATACAGAGGGATAGTTTAAACAAATAACTTCTGATTGTCATGACACAGGAACTTCATAACAATATACTCAAAATAATTGCAGATACTCACGGTGCTGAACTCCAGAGTATTGTGAATGTACGCACGAATCATCAATATCTTTATCAAGGCAATACGAAATACTGGGCAAGACGTTCACCTGTTCTGTTTCCTATAGTCGGGTCGGTATGGAACGGGAAATTCCGGATGGATGGACGTGAATTTGCTTTGGGTCAGCATGGATTCGCGCGTGACAGTGATTTTACTGTTATACCTGATACACCGGAGGACGAGATATGGTTCTCACTCGATTGGAATGAGCATACATTTGCTCTTTATCCAAGGAAATTCCGTCTTGAAATCGGTTATAAGTTGTATGACACCCGGTTAACAGTGATGTGGAAAGTAAAAAATCTTGATGATAAAGATATGGATTTTCATATCGGTGCTCACCCGGCGTTCAATTATCCTGATTTTGATACTTCAGATCCGGTACATGGTTATTTTCTATTTGACCGCCAAGGACTCACCACTCAATTACTGAAAGAGAAGGGATGCATTAATGAAGATGAACAGAAAGTGGAAGTTGACGGTGAGGGTATGTTGCCCATTACTTCTTCCACATTTGATATTAATACAATAATACTTGCCGATCAGGATGTGCATAGAGTCTCTCTGCTTGATAAGGAACGGAAACCTTATTTATCCGTTTTATTCAATGCTCCGGTAGTAGGTATGTGGTCACCATCACCGGAAGCACCGTTTGTATGTATAGAGCCTTGGTGGGGCCGTACAGACAGGATGGGTTTCAATGGTGATTTCTCAGAAAGGGAATACGTAAATACCATAGGTCCGGGCAAAGAATTCAGTGCATCTTATATGATAATATTCGAACGAATCTGAATAGTCAATCCTGCGGCGTAAAGACCAAAAAATTATTTAAATAGAATATTTGAGATTCCCGAAATATAAAATCGGGAATCTTTATTTTATTCTTAAAAATTTTGCATAAGAAAAATAAAATTATTAATTTTGCAGTCGCGAATTCCGCCAAGGCTTGCANAANAGCGAGCATANANNTGTTCCGCCCAACGGATTTAATTGAATTTCAATTATTTTATAGTAATGTACGCTATTGTAGAAATTAAAGGACAGCAGTTTAAAGCTGAAGAAGGTAAATACCTTTATGTCCATCATCTCGGCGATGAAGTTAAAGAGGGAGATGCAGTATCTTTCGACAAAGTGCTTCTTATTGATGCCGACGGCGACGTAAAAGTCGGAGCACCTGCCGTGGANGGTGCTAAGNTAAATTGTGAGGTTCTTCTTCCACTTGTAAAAGGTGAGAAGGTGATTGTTTTCAAAAAGAAACGTCGCAAAGGCTNTCNCCGTANAAACGGTNATCGCNAGCAATTCACAAAAGTATTGGTTAAATCAATCGNAAAGNAAAAAAACTCATCAGATATGGCACNTAAAAAAGGTGNCGGTAGTTCTAAGAACGGCCNCGAATCAGAAAGCAAACNACTTGGTGTGAAAATCTTCGGTGGGTCAAACTGCAAAGCCGGTAACATCTTGAAGCGCCAGCGTGGCACTCAGCATCATCCCGGTCTTAATGTAGGAATGGGTAAGGACCATACACTCTTCGCTCTTATTGATGGTGTAGTTGTGTTCTCCACCGGTAAAGAGGGACGTAAGTTCATTAACGTTCAGCCTCATCAGAATTAAAAATCATACTTATCCTTTTTTAGATAAGTATTAGAGAAACAAATCAGCCACAACTTATTTTTAAGTTGTGGCTGATTTGTTTCTCTTTATCATGAATTATTATCAATAAAATATTTTAGATAATGTCGTAAAGAAAAAGAAATATATTAATTGAACTTATGGGATGACTGAAGTTATTTGAAATCTTAAGTGTATTTGAAACATTAAAATCCAAATATTTTAATTCATATTATGTAAGCTGTATGCTCGATAAGAAAGACGATGTTCTCTCAGTTCTTTTTGTTTACGTTTGGCACGGATGACCATAGCTTTACGAATTAGAAAATCGCAGGAATATTTACCTGTTCCTATGGTTAGGAAAACCAAAGATCCAAAACAAAGCATCAGTGTCTGGATATCAAAATAACCGGCCATAATAGCAATCACTGACAAATACCCGAAAACACATGTAGCTGTCAGCATGGCTATTCTTGAAAGTAATCCGATCGCCAATAATGATCCCACAATGATTTCTCCCAAACCAAAATAGAGAGGAGATATGAAATCTACAGGAGCTTGTAAATTTCCGGAAAGAATAAAGCTTCCTGAGATGATAAAAATTGTTGCAAATAAAAACCGAAACAACAGTACAGTGGCTCCAAAACGATTTACACTCGGTGCGGATGAAGCGAAAAAGAATTTAGAAAATGATTTCTTTGCAGTTTTCTTCTGTCTTGAGTTATCAGCCGCATAAGTATTAAAATATCTGACAGCTGCTTCCGGATGAAGGGCTCCCAAAGTTTTGCTGACCGGGTTAACTGATATTGTATCGGCGATATTCATATTAAATAATATTTTGGGTTTTTGATGTTGTTAATGAAAAATCCCGGAAAAGTAGTGGAATCAAGTTTCTCAGCAGGATTTACGATATTCTAACAATATTTAGACCTTGTTGGTTGACTCAAAAACTCTCATTATGTTTTTTTAATAATTGATAAGGATGATGAATCTGTGGTTAGATGAATTGATAGTTAAGGTATTAAATATAATATAGAAAGATAATATACNNTAAATGGACCAGAGCGGGANNTAAGAAGAAAAGAAAATTTGGAAAANGATACANAAGNTAGTATCTTTACAAATGATTTTGNAAACAACATCATGAAAAGAATAGGGAAATTATATTTCCGTTATGGGACAATGGGGTCGGCAAAAACGGCTCTGTTACTCACTACAGCCTATAATTTTGAGGAAAGAGGTGTGGCATATCTTTGCTTTAAACCTGTAACCGACACACGTGAGGCACGTAATGTGATAAGAAGTAGAATTGGCATTGAGAGAGAATGCAAATGGATTTATCAGGATACTGACCTGTATGATGTGATTGCGAGAATGCACGAAGAGGGGGGTATGCCTCCGGAGTGGATGCTCGTGGATGAGGCTCAATTTCTGACAAAACTTCAGGTTGATCAACTTGCAAAAGTAGTTGATGACTTCGGTTGTAACGTGATGTGTTTTGGCCTTCGCACAGATTTCAGGACTCAACTTTTCGAAGGTTCAAGAAGATTGTTTGAAATAGCCGATTCCATTGAAGAGGTTAAGTCGACATGTTCTTGCGGACGTAAGACAATTGTGAATGCAAGGATCGACAGTAAAGGCAGAGTCGTGACCGAAGGGGAGCAGGTAGAGATAGGAGGTAATGATAAATATGTATCATTATGCCGTAAATGTTGGAATGACAAGCGAAAAGCTGTGCTAAGCGATGGTCAATTACCACTATATGAAAAATAAAATTAATAATTATTACGCCAGTTTATCTGTGCAACGTAAAATAATAACCAGAATCTGATACAATTATGCTTGATAAAGAAACTCGAGAAAGTATAATTTCTCTAATTAAAAGAGAGGTGGTGCCCGCTATTGGATGTACCGAACCGGTTGCCGTTGCTTTATGCGTTGCTAAAGCAAAGGAATTGTTAGAAGAGATTCCTTCGCATCTTGAAATACACTTAAGCGGGAACGTCCTGAAAAATGCTATGGGAGTAGGCATTCCCGGTACAGGCATGATCGGTTTACCTATAGCGATTGCGTTGGGAGCCCTTATAGGTAAGACGGAGTATGGACTTGAAGTGCTTCGTGATGTGTGTCCTGAAGCAGTCGAGGAGGGAAAAGAATATATTGCAGAAGGAAGAATTGACATAAAATTATGTGAAAATGCTCCTTCAAATCTTCACATAGATGTTTTGGCACATGGTGAAGGTAATAAAACTTCCAGAGCGATAATTTCACGTTCACATACAGGATTCGTTTACTTGAAAAAAGGTGAACGTATCCTTTTGGACGAAATCAACACGGGTAAGCAGGAAACAAGTTCAGAGAATAGGGATATTTCTTTGAATTTAAAAATGGTCTATGATTTTGCAACCCAATCACCACGGGAGGAACTGGAGTTTATTCTCGAAGCAAAGAGACTCAATAAAGCGGCTGCTGAGTTGGCTTTATCCGGTGACTACGGACATTCGTTGGGCGCTACGATAAGACATAGAGGCAAACAGCTTTTTGGAGATTCTCCACTCGATCATATCATGAGTTATACGTCGGCTGCCTGCGATGCCAGGATGGGTGGCGCTCAAATTGCTGTCATGTCCAATTCAGGCAGTGGCAACCAGGGGATATGTGCCACTATGCCCGTGGTAAGTTATGCAGAGGATGTGAATGCCTCAGAAGAACAATTGATCAGGGCTCTTGTGTTAAGTCACCTTACAAGTATCTATATCAAGCAGAGCTTAGGTAGATTGTCTGCATTATGTGGATGTGTCGTGGCGTCTACGGGAGCATCCAGTGGCATTACGTATTTGATGGGTGGTGAATACGAAGAGATTTCTGCAGCCGTAAAGAACATGATTGCCAACCTTACAGGGATGATATGTGACGGTGCAAAGCCTTCATGTTCTATGAAAATATCTTCCGGAGTGTCAACAGCGTTAATGTCAGCTATGCTTGCGATGGAGGGACGTTGTGTAACTCAAGCCGAGGGAATAATAAGTGATGATGTGGATACTTCCATTAGGAATCTAACCTCAATCGGCAGGGAGGCTATGCAGGAGACAGATAAGCTTGTGCTCTCAATTATGATCAACAAATAGCCTTATAATTCGACCCACAGGAGTTCAATCAACACTTTATAGGGGGTTGCGACACGTCTTGGTTCAGGCCCAAGATAATAAAAAAAAGTATGTTGCATATCCCAGCTTGAAATAGCAGTAAGTCTTGTTTCACCTGCCGGTATATTACAGTTAACAATTTCTTCACGTTGGTGAAGCATTCTGTCTTTAAGGTCGGAATATGTAACACGTATTCCGACCTTCTTTATAGGGGCTGTAGAGGCATTGATTATATGAAATGACTCTTTAGAAGCGGTAACCGGTTTATCATATCCTGTAAATTTTATTGAATCTGCTTCAAAAAGAATATTTGTGGAGTCATTAAGATGAATCAAACAAGATGAATGGACCGGAACTCTTTTTCTCCTTTTTTTCAGATTGTCTTTCTTCTTCACGGATAATTTCTTGTCGGAAGTAGATTCTATTTTATGTACTTGTCTGATTTTTTTAGCTTCAGAATCAAGGAAAGTCCCAACAAGGACAATCATACAGATGAATAAAATGTAACTATTTTTATGGTGTTTCATGGCAATGGTTAGTGAAAAATGACTGTATATTATTCCATTTAAAGATAGCGAGGTTGACGGTGCGAAGATCCGTTGCCATCGTAAGACGGGTAGATTTTTACCATCCCTATGGTGGGAGTAGAAGATGAATTATTAGTCGATGTATTCAGTCGAACTATACGCCACATGTTAGGTAGGAGTAAAGAAGGGTTGAAAAAAAGACGGAAATTCAATTTTGCCTTGTCCTTTTTGAGAATCATTGTTTCTTCATCATTACTTAATTGGGCCAATATGGTTTTGGGTTTAAATAGAACATTATTTTTCCGTTCTGTGTAAAGTTGCACTTCAAATTTTTTTATTTCCGGAGTTGCATAAAGCATTCCTATTATCTCTCCGGGACAAAGTCGGGCATCGGTAGATTCAATAATTCTTATGTTATATGAAGGGAGCTGAGATTGAGAGAGGTTTTTTTTCCGTGTAATGAGCACCGTAACTCCATCTTCCGGGTAAATCCAGATACCTTCAGGCGACTGTAACGGCATAGAATCGCAGTAAGCTTTCGCTCTGTCGATATCATAGATTTCTTCAGGATTGATTGCATAAGAATAAAAGAAACCGACACAGACAAACAGAGTTAACAAGAACCCTCTAAGTCTGTGCCGGATAATATGATCGTGACCTTTGGTCATACCCTAAGTTTATTTAGTTGAAAAGGTATAGGAGAGACCGAAACTTAACACCTCGCGAAGCATGAAATGTTTCCATTTAGTCGCGATGTCAGAAGAAGTGTCATAACGCATGTGAACATAAATCTGAGTCGAGAGGAAACGGTTAATATTGAAATTAAGCGTGTGTTCCCAATCAGAAAGGAAATATTTGTAATCGGAGAAAATGAAGAGTCTGGTACTATAGCTGATATTCCACCTCATCTGCCAAGTCATGTTGACTTCAGCATTACTACCGAATTCACTATGGGTGTAGGCATCCGCAGCAATATTAAACTGTGAATGATCTATTTTATCTGTGATACAGGTCTTCAGGTTGTATGAAAAAGGAGAAATTGTAGCTGTCAACTGGAACTGAGGTTTTTTAGTGGTATATGACATACCGAGACCCATATTGAAATCACCGGGTGATAGGAAAGATGCAGTCCTGANCAATGAGTTGGCTTNATAATTCTTAAGGATCTGGGTCTTGAATAAAGCATTGAAAGAATAATACCATTTNTTGAATGCCTTAATACCGGTGTTTAGATTCCATTGCAAGANGTCTTCTGANATAGAATATTTATGCACAGAANCCTGAGGTGAAGAGTTAATGCCTAATTTGTAAGAGAGTGTGCTTTGAAATAACAAATTAGGATGATACACTTCATTAAGCTGGACATTCCACAATGTTCCGAGGAGCAGAGCGATGTGACTGTTACCACCCTGATACCAATTTGAAGAAATGTAAGCCTGAGAGAATTGAGCGGAAGCATTGAAATTGTGTAACCAATGAATCTTTTGAAGAGTTTCTTCCGGCAGAATAGCTTTGTCAGTTTTAATCTCAGGTAAATCAAGCTTGCGCATATAAGCCTCGAAAGTCACTTCGTCTTCAGGTAAGGTAGGAGGCACGGGGAGATCCCAATATGCATAATCTATGGTTGAAGGATGGTAAATCATAGTAGAATACATCAGATCTTCCTGTTGACGGAGATCTTTGATTGAATTGCGTAACCAGACGGGCACATAGTTTCCCGCCAGCATCTCCTTGTTGATTTCCGGAGCAGGTGCCTCTATTGTTTCCAGATAATCTGCAAACAAATCTTCGTTTCCGGAATCATCAACTATCTCATTGTCCTCTTCTATTACTTCGGCCAGAGAGTCAGCAACCTCAACATTATGTGGATAAACGAGCTTATACTCCGGTTTAAAGGTTTTATTCTTGGGTACTTGTCGGTAGCCTGTAAATATCCAGGGACCTATAATTTTATTCACGGCCGGTGACTGGACCTCGATAGTATCAAGGTCAGAAAGTAATTTATCGAGTTCCCTGACTTGAAAACGCGTGGAATCAAACATAGGAACAGAGTCATAGGGTTCCTCAACGACAGCCTTGGCTGAAGAGACAGTTCTGGTTTGCGCTATTGAGGGGGATACCATTCCCATAGGGAGGGCTAAGACGGAGAGGAGCGCAATCATTCGAGTTGATTGTTTCATTCTTCCTTTGTTGTTTAGTTAGTAATTTTGGGTTGTGATATGATCCGGATTAGTCTTTCAGTCCGGAAGCAATCGTTTGTAATCATCAGAATTGATTAATCGGAAAGCTTCACGGAATATTGGATCATGAGTATTATAGACTTTATAATATGTGGCATTATCATAAATGTCACGCCCAACGAGAGCCTTTATAACCATGGAAAAGAGAGGAGCACTCAAGGTTGCCTCTTTTTCATTAAATTCAATACCCTCTTGAGTTGCCATGCTGTAAAGTTCAGACAACATTTCAGGTGAAACGTTGAAGTTTTTTACAAATTCAGTATCAGTGGGATATAAGGATTTGATATGTTTACGGTTATCGTCCACATATTTTATAACATATCTGTTGATGAGTCCCTTGGCCATTACATTTCGGTAATACTTGGTATTCTCAGTGGTGTCCAGGGCAACAAATTTATCCGGAGAAATGCCGCCACCTCCATAGATGGGACGATTAAGTCGTAGTGTAGATACTTTCAGAGAATCAATATATTTTATTGAATCTTCGTGCATAAGTTCTCCGTGATTGAAACGCTCGAGTATATCTTCCTCATAAGCCTTTTGATCTCCTTTTTCGTATGGTTTTTGGATGTCGCGTCCTGACGGTGTGTAATAATGGGCTACGGTCAGACGAATCATCGAGCCGTCAGGGAATGGGATAGGGCGTTGTACAAGACCCTTGCCGAATGTGCGTCGACCGACAACTAACCCACGGTCCCAATCTTGTATAGCACCCGATGTAATTTCGGAGGCGGAGGCAGAATATTGATTGGCCATAACAATAAGCCTCCCATCAGCAAAGAGGGGTTTGATGCCGGATGGATGAGTTGTCAGATTCTGGCGAGAGGAATTGTTACCTTGAGTATAGACTGCCAGTTTTCCCGGTTCAAGAAACTCACTCAGCACTTCTACAGCAGCATTCAGATATCCACCTCCATTGTCGACGAGATCAAGAATGAGTCTATCCATTCCTTGCTTTTTCAGATCTTTCAAAGCTGTCTGTAATTCCTTTGCCGTCTCAGCTGCAAAGCGGTTTATACGGATATAGCCTGTCACAGGGTCAACCATGTATGCCGCATCAATACTGTAAATGGGGATATCGGCTCGTGTAATGGTAAAGTCGATGGTATCTTTTTTAGAAGGCTGCATACGTAAGACCTTGACATTAACTTCAGAGCCTTTGGGTCCACGCAGGCGCTTCATTATTTGAGTGTTTTTCATTCCTACACCGGCAATTACTGTATCGTCTACAGCAATGATTCTGTCACCGGCCAGGATTCCCACACGCTCAGAGGGACCACCGCTTACAGTCTGAATGACATAGAGAGTGTCTTGATTCATGTTGAATGAGATACCTATACCGCTGAAATTACCGGTGAGAGGTTCGTTAAGTTCTCTTGTTTCTTCAGGATTCGAGTATTGTGAATGAGGGTCGAGGCCTTCGAGCATACCACGGATAGCGTCTTCAACCAATTTCTCTTCATTAACTGTGTCGACATAGAACTGAGAAATAGCAGCTTCCGCCATTCTGAGTTTCTGATTATGATTGACAACCTGTGCCTTTGAAATACCTGCGGCCGCTAAGAGCACCAGAGCTCCGAGATATAAGAGTGTTCTTTTCATGTTTCTAATCTATTGTTGAAAGATTATCCTTTTATTTTTATCGGGAAATCTCCTGCTATATATTGAGTGGCATCATAGCCATTATGTATAAGCTCTCTGATCATTGAGCTTGAAATAAATGAATATTCAGGGTCACTGATAAATAATAATGTGTCTATTCCAAATACCTTTCGGTTTATATCAGCGAGGGATTTTTCATATTCAAAATCTTGAATAGTGCGTACTCCTCTGATAAGAATATCGGCTCCAATTTCTTTAGCGAATTGTGAAGTCAGGCCGGAGTAGACCATTACTGATACGTTTGAATTAGCGACATAGAGACTCGAGATAGCGTCCAGTCTTTCTTTTACGCTCCATTCTCCATGTTTGTGTTCGTTATAACCAATAGCTATGACAACGGATCCGAAAATTCGCAGTGTGCGTTCTACTATTGATTGATGACCGATGGTAAAAGGGTCAAAACTACCGGGAAATAAAGCTTTCATATCTGCGAATCGTCCTCCACAACGAGATTTTCTATTATGAAATTCTGTCGTTCCATAGTGTTTTTACCCATGTAAAATTCCAGTAGTTTGTCAACAGTATCATCCCTTTTTAATTTGACGGGATCGAGCCGCATATTTGGTCCTATGAATTCTGCAAATTCCACATCGTTGATTTCTCCAAGACCTTTGAAGCGNGTGATNTNTGCATNATTACCGAATTTTGCGATAGCAGCTTCTCTNTCTTCATCCGAATAGCAATAGTAAGTGTCAGNTTCNTTNGNATCCTCACTTTTATTTTTCTNCTTTTNCTTCNNCTTATTNCGACGTGTTGNATTCTTANCCCNGACTCTGAACAAAGGTGTCTGGAGAATATAGACATGGCCTTTTTTCACAAGATCCGGGAAGAACATGAGGAAGAATGTAATCACAAGCAATCGTATATGCATTCCGTCAACGTCAGCATCGGTTGCAATAATCACCTTATTGTAACGGAGGCCGTCGATACCCTCTTCAATGTTTAAGGCTGCCTGCAGCAGGTTGAATTCATCGTTTTTGTAGACAACTTCCTGTGTCATACCGAAAGAATTCAATGGTTTGCCCCTAAGTGAGAAAACTGCTTGAGTCTCGGCATTACGCACCTTTGTAATAGTGCCTGATGCTGAGTCTCCCTCCGTAATGAAGATTGATGATTCATCACGACGATCTTCAGTCTTAGAATTTGATTTATAGGTGTCGTTATAATGAATCCGACAGTCACGTAGTTTACGGTTGTGCAGACTCACTTTCTTAGCCTTTTCCCGGGCAAGTTTGGCAACTCCGGCCATCGATTTACGCACCTTTTCGCTTGCGGCGATTTTCTTGAGCATCGTTTCAGCAATGTCCGGATTCTTATGGAGGTAATCATCAAGTTCTTTCTTTATAAAGTCACCTATNAACTTANTTNCCNNTAAANAACTTCCNGGAGCANCCTCTTNNCTTCCGAGTTTTGTTTTNGTCTGGCTTTCANACANCGGTTCTTGTATGCGTACACTGACAGCCGCAACCATTCCGTTACGGATATCCGAAAATTCGTAGCCTTTACCCGAAAATTCTTTAATAGTGCGACTGACATGCTCTCGGAATGCTGAAAGGTGAGTACCACCCTGAGTGGTGTGCTGACCGTTAACAAAAGAATAATATTCCTCGCCGTATTGATCGGTGTGAGTCAGCACCACTTCGATATCCTCTCCTTTAAGATGGATGATAGGGTAGAGAGGCTCAGAGGTCATATTCTCTTTTAAAAGGTCCAGAAGACCGTGACGGGAGAGAAATTTGCGCCCGTTGAAATGAATCTGAAGGCCGGTGTTGAGGTAAGTATAGTTATTGACCATCGTCTCCACAAATTCCATGTGAAATTTATAATCACGGAATAGTGTGGGATCCGGTTTAAATTTAACGAAAGTACCGTTTGCCTCCTTTGTGTCGGTAGGTGTGGTTTGTTTAACCAAAACACCCTTTTCAAAATCGACTTCCACTTTTTTACCATCGCGGACACTGGCAACCGAACAAAAAGAAGAAAGTGCATTCACAGCTTTAAGACCCACACCGTTGAGTCCGACAGATTTCTTAAAATTCTTGTCATCGAACTTGCCGCCGGTGTTANTCTNTGAAGCANCTTNTTTAACTTTCCCCAGGNGAATANCACNGNNATNGTCACGTNTAGTTACNTCACCCTCATCGGTAAGGGTGATGTCTATACGTTTACCGGCACCCATGTTAAACTCATCAATTGAGTTGTCGACAACCTCCTTTATAAGCACATAAATACCATCTTCGGCAAGACTTCCGTCGCCGAGTTTCCCGATATACATACCGGGACGACGACGAATATGTTCGTTCCATTCCAGATGCTGGATGGAGTCATCACCATAATCTTGTGTTGAAATCTGTGGTTCAGGTGGAATAATACGTTCTACAGATTCTACTGTTAAATCTTCATTATTTTCAGGTTCCGCATCTGTAGATTCCGTGGAGGATAAAATATCAGTTTGGTCACCGGCCGTTTGGGAGGTGCCAGAAAAATCGTCAAATTGAAAAAGGTCGTTGGTGTCTGCCATAATAAAGTTGGGATTATTACCCCACGCAAAGTTACAAAAAAGTTATGAATTATGAAATGAGAATATCAGTGAATATTACAAAAGAAAGAAACGGCAGATATTAAAAAAGATTAAGAGAAAGCCCTAAACCAACCTGTATGACAGACTTGGCAACTTAGGGCTTTCTCTAAAATATAAAATAAAGAAAAATCAGATGGTAGCGGTGACGGGCCAAACAAAGGCTCGCAGACCGAGTCTGGGTTTGGAGAGGTCGAGCGCTTTAAGCTGACTCAACACCGGCTCGAGACGGGCGTCTTCCACAATTGTAAGTATGGCGCCACCAAGAGAAGGCCAAGCATGAGAACCGTAATGTGGTTCTCCTTTTACACTTCCTCGCCCCTGTATTTCACCGAAAGATGTGAAACCTCTGCAAGAATTTTTCTCTAACAGATCAATAATTGTCTCGTGATGTGCCTGATCATAGGCTATAAAGATTGCTTGCATTGTTTTATGATATTGGTGTGACAGATTATAGGTCGAGCGTATGTACCCGAACTATTTCATTTACTTTGAAGCCCTAAGATTCTTCCTGTGCTTACGACGACTATTTTTGACACCGTTTCCGGCGAAAACACAATATAGTACAGGCACAAACAAAAGAGTGAGAATAGTAGAGAACGTAAGACCACCGATCACGGCTGTACCCATCGGTCGCCACATTTCCGCACCTTGACCGCTTCCTACAGCCATAGGAACCATACCGAGAATAGTGGTGAGAGTTGTCATTACTACAGGGCGNNGNCGTGANTTACNTCCGAGTNTCACCGCATTGCGGATTGACATTCCACGNTCACGATTAAGAGAAATGTANTCGANAAGCACGATACCNTTTTTAACTACTATACCGATCAACATGATACCTCCGATCATACTCATAACGTTCAATGTGTGGCCTGTGAGCCATAGAATCAAGAATACGCCTGAGAACGCGAAAAGAAGTGAAGTCATAATAATGCCCGGATAAGTCAGGCTCTCGAACTGAGCAGCCATTACTATATATACCAGAAGTATTATAAGGACACCGAGCATTAAAAGATCGGAGAAAGAGTCTTGTTGATCCTCGACAGAACCGGATAGTCCTATAGTTATGCCCGAAGGAAGGTGCAACTGATCAATCATAATTTCAGCTTCTGTCACCACATCACTCATCGGCACGCCATCCACTACGGCAGATACAGTTATAATTCGTTCTCTGTCCTTTCGTTCAATTGTAGGAGGTGTGAAACGTTCAACAACTTTCCCAAGTTCCTTTACACGTACGCCGGCGCCGCTTGGAGTATAGATCATGATATTTTCAATATCTGAGAGTGAGGTGCGATGGTCTTTGTCAAACATTACTTTTATGTCATATTCCTCACCATCTTCACGGAAACGAGAAGCGATGGAACCGTTGATTCTGTTACGAANATAAAAAGCCGCAGTCTGGAGGTTTAGTCCATATAGAGCGAGTTTCTCACGATCGAAATCTACGTGATATTCCGGTTGATAATCAGAACGTGAGATTGTTATATCGGCTGTGCCCGGAATTCCTTCAAGAATAGTCTTGAGTTGTTGAGCCACTGAGTCTGTTTCAGTAAAATCATAGCCATAGATTTCAAAATCCACAGTAGACTGGCCTCCCATGCCGCTTCCACGGCCACCGCCGACGTTAACCTGAGCTTTTTTAAATTCAGGGAATCCTTCCGCGATATCTTTACGCATTTCTTCCGCGATTTCTTTAATACCACGTTTACGGTCACCGGGATCCTGAAGACGTATGTTCATTGAGATGATATGAGAGCCGTTATCAGACAGTGAGGCAAACGTGTTGTCGGAACTTGCAGGACCTACAGTGTAGCTTGAAACGAGGATTTCAGGATACTTTGCTCTCCACAGTGAATCGAGACGTTGAGTCGCATCGTGTGAGATTTCCACTCGTGTACCGATGGGGGTTTCAAGTGATACACCTAATCGCCCGTTATCCTGCGTTGGGAAAAATTCAGTGCCTACAAACTTCATCAGGAAAATAGAACCTGCGAATATAGCCATACAAATTATAATCGTGATAGCACGGTGGGAAACTACTTTCTGTAACAGACGGGCATATCCGTTGTCGAAGCTATCAAGACCTTTTTCAATAGGGGTGAAAAGCAGATTATAAAGTTTGGAATGATGTGTAGACAAACGAAGCCACTGTGAACAAAGCATCGGCGTAAGAGACAAGGCACACGTGGTGGATATAATCATCATGATAGTAACCATCCAGCCAAGTTGGCGGAAAAGCACTCCGGTCATACCTGTGACAAGTGTCAGCGGGAAGAACACCGCTATAAGGGTAAGAGTAGATGCGATAACGGAGATAGCTACCTCATTTGTGCCATGTACGGCCGCCTGTTTCGGATCAGATCCTCTTTCGATATGAGTAGTGACATTTTCAAGCACCACAATTGCGTCGTCAACCACCATACCGATTGAAATTGACAGTGCTGACAGAGAAACAATGTTGAGGGTGTTGCCGGTGGCATATAGATAGATAAACGACGCGATTAGAGAAACAGGTATGGTAATGACAATAATCATGGTCGCTCTCCAGCGTCCGAGGAATACAAATACCACGATCATCACGAAGAGAAGTGCATAGAGCACGGTTTCTTCAAGTGAAGCGATTGTATTGCGGATATTATCAGAGGTATCAACAATAATTCCGAGCTTGACATCAGAGGGGAGATTCTTCTGAAGTTTTGGCAGCATAGCCATAACTTTGTCGGAAATCTGCACAGAATTGGCACCACTCTGTTTCTGGATGATAATCATTGCACCCTCTTTTCCTCCGATATAAGTCTGCTGGGTTCTTTCTTCCAGAGAGTCATCCACTCGTGCTACATCCTTAAGATAAATGACCTTTCCGTTATAATTACCTACAGGCAGGTTTTCCATTTCTGATGTTTCATCAAATTCACCTTGCACACGTAAAGAGTAGGTATTGGAACCAATATCGAATGCACCACCCGGCACATTGCGGTTTTCAGCACCGATGATAGCGGCGATTGATTCTATTGATAGGTTGTATGACTCGAGACGATTTGGATCGCAGTAGACATGGATTTCACGTTTTGGAGCGCCGGAAATTGAAACCGAACCAACACCGTCTACACGAGCAAGTGGATTGGCTACTTGATCGTCAAGAATCTTGTATAAACCTGCCATACTCTCTTTGGCTTCCACCGAAAGCAGACAGATAGGAATCATATCGGTAGAGAACTTGAAAATAATCGGGTTTTCACTGTCATCAGGAAGCGCCGATTTAACCATATCAAGTTTGTCACGCACATCATTTGTCAACACATCGATGTCGTAACCATACTCGAATTCAAGAGTAATTACCGAAGTGTTTTCACGTGATTCTGAGGTTATATGCTTGAGGTGCTCCACTGAATTAAGAGTATTCTCAAGTGGTTTTGTGACATTCTGCTCTATATCTTCGGCTGATGCGCCGGGATACATCGTGATCACCATTATTGTGTTGGTGTCGATGTCAGGATAAAGATCGATCGGAAGTTTTGCCAGAGAGAAGATACCGAGGATAATCACCGTCACAAAACATAAGGTAGTCATGATCGGCCTCTTCACGGCTGAAGAATATAGTGACATCTATAGGTAATTTTAGATTTAAAGATTTATGAAAAATAAAGGAGATGCTCACTTAGGTTATTTGGTCACTTCTACTCCGTCTGCGAGTCGCGCCTGACCGGCAATTACAACCTCGTCACCGTCATTCACACCAGACAGGAGTTCGTAAGCATTTCCAAGACGTTGTCCAAGTTCGACCTTATTATATGAAACCCGTCCGTCTTTGTAGACGTAGACATAATGATTGCCGGAACCGGGTTGTTTCACCACTGCCTGATCCGGCACGACTACATGTTCTGCTGTGCCCAAGTTAAGAGTAACTCTTCCGAACATTCCCGGTAGAATCCGATCACCGGGATTCTGCACTGTAATCTCAACACCGAAAGTGCGACTGGCAGGATCTACAGTAGGGGATACCATGGTGATGTTGCCATGAAATTGCTCATTGCCATAAGTATCGAAAGTGATGACCGCCGGCATTCCTTTTTTAACGTGAGACAGTTCGCTCTCAGAAACATTTATAACTATTTTCACCGGTTGTACACGAGCGACCGTAAGTATAGGTGAAGCACCGGTCATATCACCAGGATCATAATTACGTGCTGTGACCACACCACTGATAGGAGACGTCAGTACAGTATTTTCACGAATATTACGAAGAGCTCGTTCTGCATTTGAAAGTGTATTTTGAGCGTTTGTTAGTTGCAGTTGCATCTGATCTACATTTTGCTGAGTACCGCCTCCTATTTTTAGAAGCTCTACAGCACGATCGTAGTTTAGTTTTACGTTTTCAAGATTTGCTCGGGCATTCTCCACCTGAATCTCATAGTTTGTGGTGTTCACGTCATCGAGCACTACAAGTTTCTGACCTTTCGCCACCTGCATACCTTCATCAACATAAATTTCTTTTATTCTGTTTGGTGTAGATGAAGAAATATTATTGATAAGATCCGGTTCAACGGTTGCGGTATATACACCCTCCTGAATCACTTCCCGACTCTCTACACGTTCGGTTTTTACCATTGGTTTGGCTTCTTCACTTGACTGATCTTTCTCTTTGTCAGAGCCTGAGCAAGCCGATAAGATCACAGCTGTTAGGAGAGCTGAGGCTGAAATAAGATATTTTTTCATAATGTTGGTATTTACATTTTTTATGTTATGAGATTCAGTCTACTCCTTTTCCAAGTAGCATATCTAATTCTGAAGTTGAAACAAGATAATTATATATAGCTTGCAGATAGGTGAGTTGGGCAGTGGTATTGGCAAGTTCACTGTCTCGGAGGTCAAGATACGAAGCCGCACCTATTTCAAAACTTTTCTGCATGATATCGTAAGCTTTCTTAGCTTGACGCACTCCTTCTTCCGAAGTAGAAATCTGTTTTGCTTCACGATTGATATTATCGATTGCTAATTCTACTTGCATATTAAGAGTATTTACCAAATCTTCACGTTGGAGATCCAGTTCTTTACGTTGCACTTGAGCTTGTTTGAGTCCGTAATATTTAGAACCGCCGGAGAAAATAGGCACTGATAGAGCAAACCCAACGTTACTGAAAGGATTGAACTGCTGATTTCGGAAAGGAGATCCGTTGCTCAAAGACAGCCATGAAAGATTGAAAGAAGCCGCTAAAGTAGGTATCCATGCAAATTTTTTCATGTCGATGTTTTTATCCAGAATCCTCTTCTGAATGTCAAGCGAACGGAGTGAAGTGTTTCCCGCAATAGAAGTATCGTTACCGCCCGGATATGCATACATTTCATTTTGGTAATCTTCGATTGAAGTCTTGGGTGTAATATCTGTGTCGGAAGATATGCCCATCAATACTTTCAGTTGAAGTGCACATTGACGTATAGCGATGTCAGCTTGCAGAAGTTCCGGTTCAATATTCTTTACCTGCACAGAAGAACGGAGTACATCATATTCAGAGGCTGTACCTGCTTTGTGTTGTTTTTCATAGATATCGGCATTCATTTTGGCGATATCATAATTCTGTTTCACTACTTCATGAGAAGCTATTGCAAGCATCAGGGCATAATATGCTTTATTGACATTGTTTATCAAGTCGAGTCGAGATGCTCGGGCACTCTCGAGATTAGCCAAAATCTGGGTATCAGAGATGGTTATCGCTTTCCAAAGAGTAGGAGCGATAAGAGGAAGAGAAGCGCTGAAACCCATATTCCAGGTATTATCAGAACCCATTTTAAGACTTTGGCTTTGTCCGCCCATATTCATGCGTATAGTCTGCAGTTCAATTGAACGTTGATATGAAGCAGAGAAGTCGATTGAGGGAAAAACCGATGCCAAAGTTTCCTTTTTGGCATAGTTGACTTTCTTTACTTCCATATCTGCGATTCTAACAGTAGGATTGTCGCGCAGGGCAATCTCAACACATTCTTCCCTTGAGAGTGATAAGGTTTCAGCGGCAATTGGACAAGCCGAGACACCGACAAGCATCAAAAAAGGAAGCAACCGGTTAAATACTTTCATTAGATATAGTTATTTGCTTTGTTTATTTTCAAGCGAAGCGACGAGATTGTCAAGCATTTGCATGCCGACGGGTGTAGCTATGCTGCGTAGGAAACTGATACATATCGAATCATAGGCTTCGAGTAGAGTAATGTCTGAGGGAAAGAACTCTTCCATCCTCTNTAAGNATTCCATCTGTATCNNTAAGAGGCGGCATTGAAGCATATAATTGATATTTTTTCTGAAAAAACCTTCCTTCACTCCTTGATTGAGAACCTTTACATAATTTTCAAGAAATTTAATCTTATTCTCAGTAGAAAATTCACGTGCTTCTGAGAATAAAGAATCCATATCCCGAAAGAAGTCGACATTGGCTTTTCTCATTTCATCTCGATGATATATAAAACCTCTGAGAATGCCTTCCATAACATTTTCCGAAGAATTGAAAATTTTTCTCACTTCATCTGTATGTTTTTTATGAGCAGCTTCCAGGGCACTTAATACCATCTCTGTCTTACTATTGAAGATCTCGTACAGTGTACGTTTGGAAATCTGTAAGGTTGCAGCTATAGAATCCATAGTTGTGGCCTTAAGTCCTTTAGTCAACAATATGTTTCCGATGGCTTCAATTAGGGCTGAATATGCTTCAGGGCTCATCTCTTCTCGAGTCATGAATAGGAAAGTAAGATATTAGAATTGAATCATTAAACTCGGATGCAAATTTATAACAAAAAACTGAAAACCGCAATACAGTTTTCAGTTTTTCTANTATAATTAATATTATNGATTATAGTTATTATATAAGTCCTTAATGATCAGANAAGTTGTTATAATATTGATATCAATTTTCTACCGGAGCAGGGATATGAAGTTTTTCACGCAGATTCACGAGCATATCTTTGGTCATCGCGTCCAGGTCATATTCCGGTTTCCAGCCCCATTCCTCACGGGCACAAGAGTCGTCCAAACTATTCGGCCATGAATCTGCGATGGCTTGACGTAATGGATCGAGCTGATATTCCATTTTGAAATCAGGTACGTATTCTTTGATTTTTGCACTAATTATTTCCGGATCAAAACTCATGGAAGCAATGTTGAAGGAGTTACGATGTTTTAATCTTGTGGGATCGGCTTCCATGATTTCAATNGCAGCGCGGAGTGCGTCGGGCATATACATCATGTCCATGAATGTGCCGGGTTTCAGTGGACATTTGAATGTCTCTCCTTTTACTGCGGAGTAGTAGATGTCTACAGCGTAGTCAGTAGTTCCACCACCCGGAGGTGCTACATAGGAAATCAGACCCGGAAAACGTACAGAACGTGTGTCGACACCAAATCGTTTTGCATAGTAGTCAGAGAGAAGTTCCCCAGTAACTTTAGTGACGCCGTAGATCGTATCAGGCCTTTGTATAGTGTCCTGAGGGGTACGGTCGTGAGGAGTAGAAAGGCCGAAAGAACCTATTGAACTGGGTGTAAACAAGGCGCAACCCTTCTCTCGGGAAACTTCGAGCGCATTATACAGACCGCCGACACCTATTTTCCAAGCCAACTGAGGACGGGCTTCAGCAACAGCACTGAGCAAAGCTGCCAGATTATAGATAGTGTCAACATTATACTTGTCGACTGCCTCGGCAATCTGTCGGGCATCAGTGATATCAACAAGATGCGACGGTCCACTCTCAAGAAGAATGCCTTTAGGTTCAGCCCCGGCAATATAGCCTGCGACTACATTCCCTTCAGGATAAAGGGACCGTAATTTCATTGTCAACTCAGAGCCAATCTGTCCTGTGGCTCCGATAATAAGGATATTCTTCATATTGATTTTAAAGTAACTTGTTGTTTTGCTTTAAGATGTCCGGAGTGAAAAATTACTCAGTCGGACTGAAAATTGCCTTTTGGGTAAATTTTTGTGCAAAAGTAATATGAATAATCCAAAAAATACTTAACTTTGGACAAAAATTTTATGGTTATTCCCAATATTTGGGTTTGCTACTTGACATTTGGCAAATTACCTTAATAATATAGCATCATGTATAAGAATTTTAAAACTCATCTGGAGAAAGAACTTCAGGACATAAAGGATGCAGGCCTTTATAAGAATGAAAGAGTGATTGTGTCACCTCAACGAACGGATATAGAGGTGGCCAATACTGAAGGAGAAGTATTAAATTTTTGCGCCAACAATTATCTTGGTCTTGCCGACAACAGTCGTCTTATAGAGGCTGCCAAGAAGGCAATGGATGAAAGAGGCTACGGCATGTCGTCAGTCCGTTTTATCTGTGGCACCCAAGATCTTCATAAAGAACTTGAGAAGGCAATAAGTGATTATTTTAAGACAGAAGACACTATTCTTTATGCAGCATGTTTCGATGCTAACGGTGGACTTTTCGAGCCATTGTTTACTGAGGAAGATGCAATAATCAGTGATTCTCTAAATCATGCTTCTATCATTGACGGTGTACGTCTATGTAAGGCAAAACGCTTCCGTTATAAAAATGCTGATATGGAGGATCTGGAACGTTGTCTTCAAGAGGCTAAAGATTGCCGTTTCAAGATAATTGCAACTGACGGCGTGTTCTCTATGGATGGCAATGTTGCTCCAATGGATAAGATTTGCGAATTGGCAGAGAAATATGATGCCTTGGTGATGGTTGACGAGAGTCATTCAGCAGGTGTCGTTGGTAAGACCGGTCATGGCGTTGCGGAGCAATTTGATTGTTATGGTAAGATCGATATCTTTACCGGGACTCTGGGAAAAGCATTCGGTGGCGCTATGGGTGGATTCACCACCGGTAAAAAGGAGATTATCGATATGCTGCGTCAGCGTTCACGTCCCTATCTCTTCTCCAATTCGGTTGCTCCTTCGATTGTTGGCGCGAGTCTGGAGATGATGAAGATGCTGAAGGAAAGTGACGATTTACATGATAAGTTGGTGGAAAATGTAAATTATTTCCGCGACAAGATGCTTGAGGCAGGGTTTGATATCAAACCTACACAAAGTGCTATCTGTGCTGTAATGCTTTATGATGCAAAACTTTCTCAGGATTTTGCAGCCGAGATGCAGAAAGAGGGTATTTTTGTCACCGGTTTCTATTATCCCGTTGTTCCGAAAGGGCAGGCTCGTATCAGAGTTCAACTTTCAGCAGGCCATACGCGTGAACAACTTGATCAAGCTATTGCAGCTTTCATAAAAGTTGGTAAAAAGCTCGGTGTGCTGAAATAAATCAACTCTGTAATCTTTTTTTGAAATTTGAATTTCTTGTTGAGGCAGGAGAGTTCTCTACAGCAAACCGGAGAGCCTCCTCCTCACCTACAAGAACACATAAATCAGTGGCACGGCTCACACCGGTGTAGAGTAGATTTCGGTATAACATAGGTTTATGAGCCATGGTTACAGGGAATATCATATTCTTGACTTCCGATCCCTGAAGCTTATGTACGGTTGTGGCGTAGGCCAGTACCAGTTCGCTTAATTCACTGCGTTGATAAGAAGATTTTCTTCCATCTGAAAAAGTAACCTCCAAAGTCTGTTCTTCAGGATTCACTGAAGTTATCCGTCCCACTTCACCATTATAAACGCCACGATCTTTAGAATTGGCCGTTTGCATTACGGGATCGCCTAACCTCATGATCGTAGCTCCTCTCCTGAGAGCGGGACCTTCCGGATTAAGTTGCTGTTGTAAATCAATATTAAGTTGTCGAGCGCCTAATGGCCCTATTTGCTGAGGAGTGACAACCTGTATATCAGCAGGAGAAATTCCACGGCTTTTTGGAAGTTCTTCACCCATGAGGGATATAATGCGGTCATGAATTTTTTTAACACTCAGTTCCGGTATTATCATAAAATCCCTTTCGGGGTCTGATTGAGGTACTTCTCCAGAATTGATAGCTCTTGCTCCGGAGGCAATGAGGCTACCTTCACTCTGACGGAAGTTCTCATCCAGATGTGCTACGGGTATTACCTCAGAATCTATCATATCCCTTAAAACGTCACCGGCTCCAATGGCAGGCAATTGATCTACGTCACCGACAAGGATTACTTTGGTAGTAGGTTTCAATGCTTGCAGAAGATGATTGAATAGCACCTGTTCCATCATTGATCCTTCATCAATTATCAATACATCGGTATCTATTTTTTTGTTACTGTAACCTTGACCTTGAATGTAGCCGAGAAGTCTGTGAATTGTCATGGCGGGTCGGTCGGTAAGCATTGTCATTCTTTTGGCAGCCCGTCCGGTAGGGGCAGCCAATATAATTTTCTTGCCATTTCTTTCCAATGTCTCTATAATTCCCCTTAATACGGTGGTTTTTCCGGTTCCGGGACCTCCTGTAAGTACCATGACAGGTGAGTTCAAAGCACGGTTTATGGCCTCCAATTGTTTTTGTGTGTAGACGTGACCATTACTGTCGGCTTTAGGTAAATCGTAGAGGTCCAAATTTTCTGTATTAGTCGTTATAAGCCTTGTCAGAGTGTTGGCTCCCTCTTTCTCTGCTTTATAAAATACGGGTAAGTATAATCCGCCTTTGCTTTCCACAAGGCGACCTGATTTTACCACTTCCGATATACAGGGACGAATTATATCTTCTTCAATACCGCTAATATTAGCAGCTGCTTTAACCGCCTCTTCAGGGGTAGCAAATAAATGGCCGTTTTCGGCAAAATGTTTGACGGCAGTGACAAGTGCTCCTTGCAGACGGCGCGGATCATCCTTAGCAATTCCAAGTTTATTACCGATTTTATCTGCTGTGAAGAAAGAAAGCTGCCAAACATCCTCAACCATAAAGTATGGATCCGAAAGGATGATTTTAGAGGTCCTTTTTTTATATTTATTTAAAATCCTCTCGATATACATGTCTTTTAACCCGCAAGAAAACAGGAAAGTGACAATGTCAACAGGGTATGGGATTTCTTTCAGACTTTCGTTTGCATTTTTTATTCTTGATTCTCCGAGCCCTTTTATAACCAAGGCCTTATCCGGTTCATTAATAAGTATATCGAGTGCGTCAGTACCAAATTCTTCTACCAGACTGTGCGCGTAGGCCGGGCCGATTCCTTCTACCCAATGGCTTGACAAAAAGGATTCCACACCTTCAGGAGTAATTGGTAATGATATATTTTCATTTGTGTTTTTCATAAATACGGGCTTAGTTACGCTATATTTATTAAACGATTGGTAAGCAATAAGGTTTCAGGATGAATAGCAGCGTTCAAAGATCAAGACATTCTTATAATCTGAGTTAAGAATCAAGACTTGTATCTATAGAAAAGTCTTTAAAAGCATCTGTTCAAAATAGTCTATTTCTTATAGTAAGATAGATAACAACCTAAAAGAAAGAAGAGTCCGGTGTAATACCGAACTCTTTTTTATGTAGAATATTGATTCAGGATTCCAGCATAGTTGACGTCTCCTTATCAGTGGGGGTGGTTGGTGTTGGAAACACACGGTTGACGATTATTGCTATAAATCCGNCACCTGTCACATTACAAGCTGTACCAAAACTATCCATCGCAATATATAAGGCTATCATCAAAGCTTGGTCGGCTTCTGAAAAATTTAAGATACTTGCCAAAAGGCCTAAGGAAGCCATAATAGCACCACCCGGCACACCCGGAGCCGCGATAATGGAGATGCCAATCATACAGATAAANCCTGCAAACATGTGGGCATCGTATGGGATACCTTCCATAATCATTAATGCCAATGCACAAGCAACTATTTTCATACAGCTTCCCGACATGTGANTTGTAGCACAAAGTGGAATGACAAAACCTGCTACACCTTCACTAACACCCATTTTAACAGCTTGACGCNATGTCACGGGTATGGTGGCCGCTGAAGATTGAGTGCCAAGAGCGGTGAAATATGCCGGAAGCATCGTATAAAGAAGTTTGAAAGGATTACGTTTCGCTACAATACCGGCAATAACATATTGGAAAATGAGCAAGAAAATATGCATTGCGAAAATGATCAATATAATTTTCGCAAATGCCACCAATACGGTCGCCACTTCTCCCGATACAGTCATGTTCAGGAAAATTCCGAAAATATAAATAGGGAGCAGAGGGATAATAGCCTTGGCGATTGTCATTGATATTATCTCACGAAATTCATTAAGAAGATTTTTCATTGTCTGCCCTTGCATGTAGGCTAATGTTATACCTAAAACAAAAGCAAGCACCAAGGCCGACATNACCCCCATAATGGGTGGCATCTCTATATTGAAATAAGGAATAAGATCATGGCCTTTCTCCAGATCATCNANCTCCCTCGGANGTATCAGATAGGGGAANGNCGAATNNCCTACCCAGAAACNCNTAAAGCCGGCAAGGGTAGTGGAAAGGTAAGCCAGAACGGCAGTAAGCACCAGCATTTTTCCTGCTTGATTACCTATTTCTGCAATTGCAGGAGCAACAAAACCTAAAATCAGTAAAGGAATAAGGAAACCAAGAAATTGACTGAATATGGCATTGAAAGTTGCGAATCCACGTCCGAGCCAAATAGGAAAGAATTGACCGGCAAGAATTCCTAAGCCGATTGCAATAATAATCTTGAACAGCAGATTGNTTTTAATTTTTTTTAGTGCCATAATGTTTTGNGATTCATGATTTAGGATTTATGATCTATTATATGTGAATCATGAATTGTGGATCATGAATTGTTAATTTGAATATGTTATTGAGGTTTAAAGGTTATATCGTTTGAGAAGAGAGTTATATGATTCAGACCCGATAACAGTATCGAGCCAAGCATCAGTTTGTTTTAGCAAGAGAGTGTCGGATAAAGGCAATAACCACACTTGAAATTGAGTGAAGCTTACAGGATTATCAAAGGAAAGATCAGGATATTGCGCCTTCATTCTTTTGGCAGTCTGTTCATTTACAACTGCCAGAGGATATTCTCCCGTCGCAACTTTCATGCATAGATATTCTTCCGACAGATTAACTTCCTTAACCGGAATTATATTATCGATTTCATCTGATAGATTTTTCAGACGTAAGGCAGCCGATGAACCTTTTTCTATGAAAACCGTATCCTTCCCAAGATCTAAGGCAGAATTGATTTTCTTTGTTCCGGCTGTATCTTGAAGTTGAATTAGAACCAGGCGGTCATGAAAAATACTTTTTGTAGTCAGAAACCGCTGTTTGATTTCTGTGTCAGCCGGTAGGGATGCAAGCATGTCATATTTCTTTNGTTGAAGTCCCTNGAGAGCATCATTTAAATCAGCTATGGGCCATAATCNTACCGGTATTCCCGTCTCGTTTTCNATACGAGAGATAAGATCATNANTNNGNCCNCCTNAGGTGTCTTCANAAACATNATAACTTANAGGTCCGTAGNCAATTGCCATATCTATNGTNTNGCCTTGACTGTANNCNTGTGATANCTTGGGAAGAGGAATAGCNGTATTACATCTTTTTGTAACTCCCATAACTACAAAAACTGCAATAAGAAGCAAAATGTATAATGCTGTCTGAGTATATTTGGTTTTATAGTTTCTCATAGATTACAGTTTAAAGCTTCAGAATTATCACTATTTCCCTTTTTTATTTACCTCTGTTTCCTAATGGTTATTGAACGAAGAATCTACAACTATCAATTGGCGAAATCAACTGACAGACCGAATTCCAGCCGTCGCGGATTAAAGGGATAATGAGGTAATATGAAACTTTCTTTAGAAAACATTCCTTGATTGACATGGCTCCAAAGCACGTAAAAACGAGTCTTGGAAAGACGGGCCGTGAAGTAAGCGTTACAGAATGGGTAATTGCCTATTTTCACAGGATTGTCTCCCTGCACATGAAAAGACATTGTGGCCGGTTGATAATCAAGACCATTATACTTGGTATAATAGTCACAGTCTATGCCAAGTTGTATTTTAAGTACGTGAAAAGCAGTAAATTTAAGAAACAGATTGGAGTATACGGTCAGTTCCGGAAGTGGCAATACAGTGGGAGTGGATGATTTCTGATAATATACGGTATTATTCCAATGAAGAATACCTACTTTGAGAAGTTGTTCCAGACGTGCAGAGAAGACTTGAACATTTCCTCCATATTGCGCAGGTAGAGATTCGCTATTGAAATAAACCATATTCTGAATGTTTTCGACTCCGGCACTAATAGTTGTCTTTGTCCAAGGGATTAATAATTCACCTTCTACTCTGTATGTTCTGGTTTTACCGAAATCATTTCTCCAGGCAAAATGATTGGAAATATAATTTTGTAGAAGATATGGTTGCGCCACATACCTGAATTCTCCTTTAGCCTGGAATTTTACTGAGTCTCCAAAAAGTGTGAAACGTGTTGTAATATTACCGTCAAGTTCCAGATCACCAACCACATCACCAACCAGGCCAAAACGGGCACTTGCAGCATATCTGAAAAGAGAGCCTTTATCTTTATTAAGACGACCTCCTACCCAAAGAAGATGACGTGCGGAGGTGGGAGCTATATAGAAATTATCCGGCAGTGGTGTAAGCGACTCAATTTCGCTTTCGGTTAATTCCGGTTGGCGGAAATGAGTAGGTTGCTTGTAATTCTGAGTCTGATATGAAACGTAGGCCGACAGACCGAACTTGGCCCATTTTTGGAATCCTTCCAAAAGTTCTATACCTACAGAATTGGTCATCTGTGTGAGGTAAGCATCCTCAAGAGTAGTAGTCGGGTCAAGATAAGTATTCTTCCAAAATGCTTCTCCTTGTGATCTATTATCATTACGGAACATGTGGCGNCGATGTTNAAGATCGAANGAGTANACGAAACGTGTGACCNGCACATACTCTTCTCGTNTNAGAGTATCGTTAACCTGTACACTTTTCCAGAAGCCCATTTTATAGGCATGTGTCATAAAAAGCTCATCACCGTTAACTCTTGAGTGTGCAGCGGAGAGACGAGTGGGGATACTTTTGGGTTCAATTTTACTTACGCCACCTTGCAGTTGAGCCGGATCGGTAATATACAGATCATCCGTGATACCGCCATTTTCTTTATTCAGAAAATTAAAGTGGTTGTAAAACATCTGTAATTCATATCGATCGCCGGTATAATAAGTAGAAAGACTGAAAGCGAAATCTTTTACAGCCTGAGCTTCATAGGCACCTTTAGAGTAAATATAATCGATTGTGCCTCCTATTCCTATCCTACGGTTGACATTGCCGGCGAAGTCAACTTGCAGACGGTCTTTATGATTATAATCGTTACCACCGAAACTATAAGACATTATAGTAGTCGGCACATAAACATTATAGAATTTCTGCTTTTTAAAAGTCGGGATCCAGGCATCCAAAGCATCCTGAAAGAAGAAGGTGGCTCTACGAGGTCGATCAAAGTAAAGAAGATTTATACCTTCGGCACCAATTGTTCCTGTGGTGGCATAGGCATCAGATACCATTGTGGAAATAAATCTGCGTTGGTAATTATAGGTAAGTGTATCGAGAGTGCTTTCCACATGGTTTCCCAATGGAAAAGTCAATGTCCAAGCGCTTCCTTCACGAATAGAGTCTGATTTATTCTCCGTATGTTCTGTGTTTTTAGTCTGAGATGCAACAGAATTTCGCCGGGAGAGATTTTGTCCCCCGGGTTGAGAAAAGGCCGCGAATATACTTAGCAAAGCGGCAAAGAGTAAAAATATCCGTTTTTCAAACATGATGCGAAGTTAGCAAATAATTGGCTAAATATAGGAGTCAAATTTGATTATTTTAATTAAAAAAGATAAAAGAATCAATAGATGCCTGTAAGAAAATTAAAAAAGAGCGGGATTTCACAATTCCGCTCTTCCTTAGCATTAAATTCTAATACCATGAATAAAACACAGTGCAAATACAATAATCGTACTTTAATAACGAAACTTTATTACGATTGTTGCATTACAGTGTATCCATAGTGTAAAATTTTGTGAATTATAAGTATCTTATTTCAATTACAATTTTCCTCAATCATGCTCTATTTACTGATGAGCCGGACGTAAAAGGTCGTTTACAGTCTTCACAGGATTGAAAGTGCTAACCGGCACTTCAACAAGCACAGTATTCCAATCGCTCATAGCACCGTTCCAAAGACCCGGAAGTTCGAGAGCCTTGATCTCCACTCCTTCACGACTTTTCTGTGAAATAAATCCGGTAGCTTTGTCAACATAATCAGGGAGATTGAATTTCTCACCTTTCCAATTTTTTGTAGACACTACCAGATCCACCGGATTGAAATGGGTGCTCTCTTTAAGCATTTTCTGAGCCTCTTTGTTATTGGGATCGATCTGTGTTGATTCAAGGATCTGCGGACTTACAGTGCCGTCGGGATTATAAGCCAAGAACGGGCCACCACCGGGTTCTCCTTCGTTTTTCACCATACCACATACGCGGAAAGGTCTGTTAAGTTTGGAGAAAATATATTCTGCCTTTGCATCCGGCACCATTTCATCAGCTGTATCGTGGGTAATGCAGAGGTTCTTTCGCAAGAAATCAAGCATCTCCTGAAGTTTTTCCTCAGAAGGAGTGCCTTTTGAAAGAATCGCGCAATATTCATCAGCTTTCTGTTTTACACTTACGAGAACACCACCGATAATTTTCTTATATTTAAGAGTATCTACACGACGGGAGTCGGGTACAACATTATCGATATTCTTTATAAAAATAACATCCGCATTGAGATCGTTGAGGTTCTCTATCAAAGCGCCATGTCCACCGGGACGGAAGAAAAGTGCGCCATTCTCACGATAAGGAGTGCCATCAAGGTTTGCTGCAACTGTATCAGTAGAAGGTTTCTGAACACTTGTAGAGAGTTCATACTCTACACCGTATTCATGTTCAAGTTTACCCTTCATTTCTTCAAATTTGATGCTTACCAAAGGTAGGTGGTCTTCACTTACAGTGAAATGCACTCTTACTTTTCCATCTTTACCTGCTGCATACTGAGCACCCTCGGCGAGATGTTCTTCAAGAGCCGTGCGTGCTGACCCGGCAACTTTATGGAAACGTAGAAGAGCTTTTGGAAGCTGACCATAATTCATTCCCTCTTTTTCGATGAGGGCCTTCACTACATCTTTATAGCGTTTCTCTTTTACAAGAGAGTCAATACTCAGGCCATAGAGCTGGATACATGTAAAATTCAGTTCTGCGAAAAATGCAAAGTCTTCAATTTCTTCGAAGAATTTTTTCATAAATGGAGTGTCAGGTTTGTCTTTCTTGCCATTTACGAAAGAGAAAAGATCTTTGAACATACGGGAGGCCGCACCACTTGCCGGAACCATTTTGAGAACCTTGCCGCCTTTAGCAAGATATGCGTTCCAGTTGTTGGCTGCCTGTTCTTCCATTTCCGGGGTAAGCACAGAAATGCCGTGTCCGGGGGTTGCCGGACCTTCAATTTTTAGATAGGGGAAACCTTGCGCAAGCATCTGGAGCTCTTCAGCAAGTTTTTCTTCAGAGATGCCTTTTACATTAAGGACCTCAAGGTCTTTTTCATTTAATTCCATAAATTTCAGGTTATTGGTTACTCTTAAAGCTTTCTCATAAGCTATAGGGAGTGATGGTAAATCTTCGATACCATACTATCCCATTGTTATAACGTTTATTTTGTGTTTGCAGTTGAGTCGACCTCTGCGAGCATTCGCCGGCAGGCAGCAATTTTGCCCGATAGACGCGGGAGTTCTTTTTCGAGAGAGTGCAGATTCTTTTGTGCAGCATACAACTCCCAGGTGCGTGCTATCATCTGTTTCTCATCCGAGGGTAAAAGGAGAGTACCGGATTTGGTCTTATCAAGATATATAACAGTTATCTCATCAGTTGAGTGGGTCGATATGAACTGACCTACGGAATCCGCTTTCTCTCCGGAGAAATATACAGTGTTAAGATTACCGGCTCTGTAATTTAGGGCTTGATCATGAGGCACTACCTCCGATGCTACGGTTTCTCCGGCCGCTGTGACGCCAATCTCATTGAAATGGCCCCCGGTCAACGTGGCTATCAATTCAAAACGTTCATCTTGAGTCACACGTGCCAGCAGTGCGGTTTTAAGCATAGGATACCGATCTTTCCAACCCGAGAAAATATAATAGCCTTCTACTTCACGAGGATTGTTAACGTAATCAAAATATCCTACCATTTCGTCAACTTTCTCTCGGGCTTCCAATAGTTTGTCATTAATTACGACCTTCTCTTTTTCATATTTGTCAATCGAATCATTAAGACTAAGAAGCCATTTCTCTCTTTCCTCGACAGCAGCCGGGGTCTTTACTTTACAAGAGGGGAGCAGCAGACATATTCCGGCTGCAAATGGAATCAATGAACGGAGTGTCATCATATTCTCTGTATATCTTTTACACCTTTTACAGTTTTCAATTTTCTAAGCAAAGTTGACAGTTGACGCTGATCTTTAACAGCCACCACGAGTACACCCTGGAAAAGACCGTCATGGCTATCTACAGAAATATTACGCAGGTTTGCATTTATTTCTTTGGAAATTATTGAAGTGATGTTTGCTACAATTCCCAAATCATCAATACCAATAATCTTGAGTGTCACAGGCAGCATATCACCTTCTTTACCGCTCCAATCGGCTCTTATGATACGGTAAGGATATCTTTCACGGATATTAGCTGCGTTAGGGCAGTCGCAACGATGGATTTTTACAAGACCATCCGAGCTAATGAAACCGAATACCTCGTCACCATAAATGGGAGCACAGCATCGGGCAAACTTATATTTGAGACCGTTGATCGATTTCTCCCCGATTTTGAGAACTTCCGATTTAGATTCCTTTTCCTCGTCACGTTGCATCTGAAATTCTCCTGCTGAAACCTTCTGCGATTCAGATTTAGCAGTTGTTTCTTCTATGTAGGATGCAAGGAACTTACCGGGGTCAATCTTATTATCGGCCATATCGGCGAAAAATTCATTGGCATACTTATAACCCATCTTTAGAATGAGTTTCATAAGCACAGATTCTTCAATGTCGATTTTCCGGTTTTTTGCTCGTCTTTCCAGGAGTTCTTTCCCAAGATCGGCCCTGCGTTGCAGATCCTCATTCAGGCTTTGCTTAATCTTATTACGAGCCTTGGAGCTTACCACTATATTCAACCAATCAGCTTTTGGTGTCTGATTGGCAGAGGTCAGAATCTCAACGGTATCTCCTGAATTGATTTTATAAGTTATCTTTCTGTGCTGTCCGTTCACCACTGCTCCCGTACAATGTGCTCCTACATTGGAATGTATCTGGAAAGCAAAATCAAGCACGGTAGCTCCTGCCGCGAGACGGAACAGATCTCCCTTGGGAGTGAAGGCAAAAACCTCTTTGCCATAAACATCCATGCGCATATCTTTCATCAGCTGCATCGGACCACTTTCAGCCGTCTCGAGAATATCACGGATATTAGTCATCCATTGGTCGGTGTTATCACTTTTAACACCTTTATATCTCCAATGGGCAGCCAGTCCTTTTTCAGCTACAAGATCCATGCGACGTGTCCTGAATTGAACTTCCACCCATTTTGAACCGGGCCCCATGACAGTGGCATGGAGACTTTCGTAGCCATTACTTTTGGGAATTGAAATCCAGTCTTTCATGCGTGCCGGATTAGCAGTGTACATGTCTGCCAGAATTGAATATGCCAGCCAGCAGTCGCTTTTTTCCTTCTCCTTGGGAGTATCGATAATTACACGTATTGCAAAGAGATCATATATGCCGCCTATATCTACCTTTTGCTTCTTCATCTTGTTCCAGATTGAAGAGATGGATTTAGTGCGACCTTTTATATCGAATTTTAATCCCGCTGCTTCAAGCTTTGCTTTTACGGGATCAATGAAAGATTTTATATAAGCGTCACGGCTTTTCTTGGTCTGATTGAGTTTATGTGCGATCTGTGTGTATATTTCACGGTTAGTATATTTAAGTGCCAGATCCTCAAGTTCACCTTTAATTTTATAAAGGCCCAAACGGTGGGCAAGTTGCGCATACAGGCAGCTTGCCTCGAAAGCTACGTTGCGTACCCACTCCTCATCGGGATGGTGATTGATAGCACGCATTAAAACCAGATTACGAATAATCATGATAATTATGACCCTAATATCATCAGCCAGTGACAACATCAGGCCACGGAAATTATCTTGATTAACCACACTGTTTTTAGTTGAGAAACGCTCTACGGCCATAAGACCTTTGAGCAGACCGACAACATCATCACCCCAATTTGACCGAATTTTATCAAGATCGGTCAGTTCCTCTGTAAGGAGAGGGTAAAGGCCGATTGCGAGAAGGATATTATGATCCGGCTCTATCGCCTCCGCAAAAAGAATAGCAGTTTTTAAAGTTAGAATGGTAATTGGGAGTCCTTTCTTATCATGAGGAGCCGATGAGGAGTGCATTNCTNCAAGNATAANCTTACGAAAAGAAGTCACCTCCTTTGGATTGANACGTCCATCGGTCAGAGCATATATCTGACCGATNAGTTTCACGAGTTCACGTTTTTCCTGAATCGAAAGTNNGTCGGNATGCTGTTCGTTCANAATTTCTTGTTCTACGTTTACNAAAAGGCGATNCAATTAAGGTAATCGNAAGAATCGTGTCNNCNAAATAAGCGGTAGCGTATGCAAAAGTAAGAAAAAGGAGCGCACCGACAAAATGTTTTATTAAAAAATATTATTTATTCGTGTCTTCTTATGAAAGAGAAAATTGAATCGTAGGCAGCATCGCGACTACTTTTTTTACTAAGTATAAGGTCATGCAGACCGCTATCGATAGCACAAACCTGACTGTCNTAANGGGGGATCGGAGTAATTGATTTGGATTTACTTCGTGCTTTTTCTTGAGATTTAATAATCTGTTCACCTCTTTTCTGAAGCATGAAGGGATCAAGTACGGCATCACCCGTCTGAAAAACAGGAGTATAATTGCAACCATCAATTTTTCTACTGCTATGCATCACAAGAATAGGCACCGCAATATTCTTTGCGTTCTTCATGGTTTTACTTTGAGCCCGATTGATAGCACCGACCCAAGACATTGTAACCGGTGGAGAATACACCATTTTCCAATCTGTATTGTACGTCCATTCTCCATAATATTCTTTCAGAAGACTATAAGCATACCCGTCGCAATGACCTTGTTTAATTTTACCGTTAGGAAACATTTTTCCCAAGAAGCCGATTGTTGGTGCANCGATGTTACGCATGAAAGAGTNGAAATNCNATTNAAGNAAGGGTGAATCTGTCACTATTCTGTCAACACCAACATCTTTTCCTTTCATTGCACCTAAAAAAGCAACTGTAAGGCCACCTGTGGAATGTCCACCAAGAGTGATATCTGTATTACCGTCCTTACGGATCTGAGCTAAGGCAGAATCAATGTCGGCAAAATATTCTTCTTGTTTTCTGATGTTAAAAGGATATTGCCATGGTTGATAACTACGTCCATAGCGACGCAGGTCTACTGCATAGAAGTTAAAACCTGAGTCAACAAAACGGTCGCCCATCTCTCCCTGGAAGAAATAATCATTGAAACCATGTATATATAAAAAAGCTTTTTTGGAACCTCCTTTTCTAAGTTTTCTGATTATGGTTGATCGACAGGGACCATCGAATGCTTCTCCCTGGTTTACATAACGCGCTTCATAACCCGGAAGGATATCCTGATGCCATGTCGTATCGGTAGTTGGAGTTTTCGGACCTTTATATTTTTTATTGACATCCCAAGCCGAAGCAAAGGATACCGATAAAAGAATACACAGGAATAAGACAGGTAGTTTTCTCATAGTTATTTTTATTAATGATTTCTTCTAATACAAAAAGAGAATATTATGATATGTTAACATTTAAAAGGAATAAATGTTTAATAATGTTTCANAGATAGAANTAAAAGAATCCCGCAATTTGAATTTTAAAGTAAAGCTAAATTCAAATTGCGGGATTCTTTTATTGAATATATTAAAGATTCTTTATTAATATTAGAAAGGACCTTTAGTATTAAAATGGTCTTCTTCCACCGGGAGGGGGGCCCATTGGTCTATGTCCACCGGGGCCACCGGGAGTCCACATGTCAGTTTCACCATTAGGACCTTTCCCTTTCTTTTTGAGTGTATTGAAGTTCCATGTTACTCCAAACATGACATATCGTGTAAGGTCGTTGAACTCAGAGTCGACAATAGAAATGTCACTGACGGAACGGCTTATATTCTTCTTCTGGCCCAAAATGTCGTAAGCTCTTACAGAAAAAGTCAGTGACTTATCAGNCAAGATAGAGTAAGAAAGTTGANCGTTCCAAAGCCATTGTTTTGAATTAAACCCTTGGGAGTAACCTGATGTATTTGAAAAAAACAGATCAGTATTTAGTTGTAATCCAAACGGAAGATAGAGAGAAGCATCCGAGAAGAAGCCGTATGAGTGGGTTACACGGTCCACTTGATTAGGCAAAGTATTCTTAACTTGATTGAAACTGTAGTTTGGATTGACACTCATCTGGAAAATATCATTGGAGAAAGTTAAGCCTCCGGTAGGAGAGAGGGTGAGATTACCGGAACGGTTGAAGTCTCCGTTTATATAGCCGGGCATAGAGCTATATCTACCGTTTAGTCTGACGTTGAATCTCAATCTTCTGTTTTTGAAAGGCCGTGTCATCATGACCATGCCAAACAGGTTAAAATTGCCGTTGCAATTGCTATAGGTGGTGGTTCTACCCCCTGTTNCAGGATTTGTAATTGTTCGAGACACAATTGTATTAAGGGCGTAAGAACNGTTCAGCATGACAAACAGAGACTGTTGCGACTCTTGTCTATAATCGTTGAAATGTAGATTTAAGCTCTGAGTGAATGTGGGTTTCAGATCGGGATTACCGATTTTAATGTTAAGAGGGTCGGACACATCTTCCACCGGCTGCAACTGTGTCNTAGATGGTTGAGAAGTACGGGCACGGTAGTTGAGACGTAAAGAGGTCTGTTGTCCGNNTTTGTAGCGGAAACGGGCATAAGGAGAAACATTCCATACCCATCTTTCCGGNATGTTACGTTCACTCATGATGAGATCTTCACTTTTTGAACTTGAAGGAGAGAAGAGAAGACCGGNATCGAGATTATAATTCTTTGTTACTTTCTTATAGCCTGCTTGCAGTTCCTGAGTGAAAAATTTATTACGGAAACTGTTGCTGAGAATATCCGACAGTTCTGCTCCCGGAGGTACTTGTGAGAATTCTTGAGGAACAAAATCATCAGTATCTTCAGGAAGAGGTAAGTTATAAGTCAGTTTATCCGCGTTATTCCAACGGTAATTGATACGGTATGCGAAATTAAGGAAGTTACCACGTTTCACATCTCCGATAGGTTCAGTCCATGTGATGCGGCTTTCAACAGAATTAGACCATGAACGGTTGTCAAGATAACGATAAAGTTCCTCACTGTCTTCCTGACGTAAATAATATTCTATATCACTCCATGTAGTTGACTTCTGCCGTGTATCTGAGAAAGCATAGTTAACCTGAAAACTGAAAGATCTGCCCGGATGAGACGCAACTTTATGGTTGAAAATGAAATCGCCACCCGTATTAATGCTATGACCCTTATTGGTTTGATTATTTAAATTGGAGTTGATTTCAGGTCCGTTTGGTTCTTTGTCACGTAAAATAGAATTGGATAGTGATAAAGCATCCCGGAAATTAATTCTGAAACGAGGTCGGAATTCAATTGTGTTTTGAGGATCAATGTTCCATTGGATTCGGAAATCCGAGCTAATATTATGACCTTTGTCACGGTTACGGGAATCAGCATCCTGATAATTTACATAATCGGGATAAAGGAATTGTGTAGCCGTACGTCTTGTCGAAAGACGGTCGGTATGAGAATAAAGGACATTACCACCTATACGGAAAATCTCCTCTTTACCTATATTGAAATTAAGACCAATACGTTGGCTCTTATTAATGCCACCGTTACCACCGAAGTCCCGGAAATTACCTCTGCCCATGTCCGAGAACCCCATTTCATTGATATTGTTAGCGCCTCCGAGCAGAGTGATCTGGTTACCATTATTGAAATTATTCACAACGAAGCTACCTTGGTAACGCTGGTCAGTACCGTATCCACCGCTGACGTTGCCAAACCATCCGTTGTTCATATCCTTCTTGACAGTAAGATTAATAACCGTTTCCTCCTCACCGTCGTCTATACCGGTCAGCCTTGCGAGGTCGCTTTTACGATCAACGACTTGAATTTTGTTAACCATATTCGAAGGAAGATTTTTTGAAGCCATCTGGGGATCGTCTCCAAAAAACTCCTTTCCATCAATTAAAATCTTGGAAATTGTTTTACCATTGGAAGTGATACTGCCATCGGAAGCCACTTCAACGCCCGGGAGTTTTTTGAGAAGATCATTAACTGTGCCATTAGGAGCTGTATGGTAGGAATCAGCGTTAAACTCGATTGTGTCTTGCTTAGCTACAACGGCAGCGCGCACACCTGTTACGACCGCCTCTTTCAGAGTCACCGCGTTTTCAGTGAGAGTCAGGTCACCGAAATCAAGAGTTTGATCAGGCGATTTTAACTCGATATCCTTATCAATCTCTTCCATGCCGGTCATTTCAGCAAGAAAACGGTATTTTCCCGGTTTAAGATCTTTAAAATTGAATTCGCCGTTGACACCTGTCATGACATACCCGACGCGAGTAGAGTCGGGAAGGGAGACAAGCTGGACAGATGCACCCGGGAGAGGTGAATTATCGGCATCTTTAATAATACCCTTCACTACAGCAGCATGAGCGGAAATTGCCGCCAATGATATGCAAGTAACGATAGGGAGGAGACGGGTAGTCTTCATACAAAAGATAATGCAATTGGGGTTTAGTGGAATTATTAATTTATGAAATTTTGACCCGAGAGATTAAGAATGGTTTAAATAAAAAGTGCAATAGTGCGAGTGTGGTAATTCCAAAGGTAAAATAAAAGTATTTGAGGTGCAAAGAGATAAAACTACGGTGTGGAGGCTATAATGTGAAAGCAATTTTAAACTAATTTAACATATAGTGTTCTAAAACGGAAATTGGTTGGTAAATAAATCCTTTTGAGGTAAAGCTATTAAACTATCCGATAGGTTTTGGTCTTATAAGTAGACAGTCGGTTTTAAACAAATAGAAGCACTGTACTGAATAAATGCACAAGTCAATTTTTATATTAAATTGAAAGATAAGTATTTGACAAAGAATATTAACTTCTAAACACAATAGGCTATGAAACGTGGATTCGCATATCTTCTACTCTCCCTCTTTATTTTGGGAGTCTCAACACCCTCATTTGCCGATCATCGAGACAAACAACGTCATGAACAACGTGTCGATCGTCCCGGTAAAAACAAGTCAAAGGGGCATAAAAAGCCAAAAAAGAACAATCACCGGCCCGATAAACACCATAAACCGGAAGTTAAACCAAATCACCCCCAGACACCGGTAGGTCGCCCGGGAGTACCTGTACCACCGCCCGCCCATAAGCCTGCTCCTGTAATGCGTCCGGGACAAGGCTCCGGATTGCATGCCGGTCCGGCTATGCCTCCTCCGCCTCCACGTCTTCCTAATATGGTGAGATATGCTACAAGGGGTTGTCATGATGTTGCCGTATGGCAAGTGAGTCCTGACACATATCTTGTGAAATATCGTAGAGGAAGAAGATGGTACACTCAATACGTTTATCCGTATGCCGAGCGTTACGGTTCACCCACACTGATTTCAGTAAACTGGCAACCGCAGTCCCTTTGGACTCTTATCCCTCCGATTCAACTGAACATCAATCTATAATAGATAAATAATAATGATTTTGATTGATTGTCTTTGGGGTTATAACACCATTGAGATGAAATAACTATTAAGTCAGTTTTATATAGAAATAATAATACAGCTATATCAAGAAGGAGAAAACGGACTAGCTTCTGTTTTCTCCTTCTTGATATTATATAAAGCTTGATTGTTATAAAGATCATACCTACTTCACCTATACTGACATAACTTCGGATGTCAAGAGTTCGAAGTTAAGATTTGGAATGAAAAAATGTTATCGACAAGGAGTCGTAAGCACAACTAAATGAACATTATTTGTGTTATGCGAATAGACAAACTAAATAAATTTATGCTATGGAAATAAAAATCTGGGGTGATTTTGCGTGTCCTTTCTGCTACATTGGAGAAACGCAATTAGAGAAAATTATTAAAGATTCCGAGAAGAAAGATGTTACAATTCAATTCATGGCTTATCAGTTGGATCCGGAAGCACCTGTAATTCCGGTAGAGTCAATGACTCAACATTTTATGACAGATCATGAGCTGAGTGAGGAGGATGCAAAAAAACAGATGGAGCGCATTACAAAAATGGCATCGCGTGTCGGCCTGGATTACAATTTAGCAAGTGTGCAAGTGTGCAATACTTTTGATGCACATCGCCTCATGAAATATGCACAGGATTCGGCTTCTCAGGAGACAGTCATAAAACTTAATTTCAAATTATTTCACGCAAACTTTGTAGAAAATTTAAGATTGTCAGATCATGGCGTACTGCTATCAATAGCTGAGATGTGTGGACTTGACAGAAATTCAGTTGAGACCGTCCTTAGCAGTGAAATGTACGCTGATCAGGTCAGATCAGAAGTAAAAGCCTTGAATGAAAATGAAGACTTTGAATTTGTACCTTTCATGGTGTTTGACGAAGATACCATACTTCAGGGTGTTGTAAGTCCTGGAGCAATGAAGAAAGCTCTACAGGTGTAATTATTATCATTTATCTTGATAGAAATTTATACCTGTCAAAATTTAACTATTAATCTTTGCAATGGATAATGGCCTTCGTATCTATATGGAGAATATTTAGAAGCTACAATAGGTATTAGCAAGAGATTAAGGTTAAAATTTGTCTTTGGTTAGACCTATAAGATGATTATAAATATGACGACATAAAGCAAGGGCTTGAAAATTAAATTTTCAAGCCCTTGCTTTATGTCGTCACTACCTTATTTTTAGTAATTTTATATAATGATTTACATTTATCCACTAAAAGGATTAAGTTATTAATCAGATATGGAGCATTTCGTTAACTTTGGCTTGTACCGCTGCATAATCGGCACCAAGTTTTTCTTTTCTTCCGGGATTGTTACCGAAGTCTCCATGGATAACTTCAAGAGCTTCACGTTCAATTCTATCCTGATCAGCTTTAGAAATGGTGTTGGAAGAAGTTTTGGAAAGTTTAATGGTGTTTCTTTCAGATGGTGTTGGAGCAAGAGTTTTAATGCTCGGTGCATTCACTTGTTTGATTACAGCAATAAATTGTGGAGAGTTTGGAACGACTTGAGTAGCTGGATTATTTGAATTAGAAATTACGGCAGCCGGTCTCGCAACGCTTCTTGAAGATAAAGAAGAAGTAGGAGAGTGGTGGAGGTCAACAGCCCATGCAATTAATAAACAAATTGCGAAGACACCAACAATACCGAGTAACCAAGCACCACCTTTAACCGCATTCTTGGAAAGTTGGTCATCCGGTTTATCCGGACCGTTATCAAACATAACGGCTTCCTCCATTGGAGTTATTTCCTTTTCAGCATAATCAACATCCGTAGAGTTTGGATTTAAAGAGGCTTTTTTGTCATTTAATGTTTTCATAATCTAATATAATTAAGGTGAAACAAATGGAGCTTATTGCGNAATCGCNTCTAAGTCTCNTTNTATGTNAATGAAANGTTTAGAAAGAAAAGTAGGTTTACCAANGAATCGAATTTTTAACAAGATTTTTGTAATTTGAAGATGCGAACTTACCTTGAAGTTCTTTAAATCGAACCAAATTCAAAAAATCTGTACCATAAATAATATAATAACTATGTCGGAACAAAAAATAAGTCAAAAATACACAAGAATGTCCATAAACCGGAGATTATAGTGTAAGTAACCTCAGGCATTTTGCCAATGCTGATTAGAACAAATTATTTTTAAGATAAAATAAAACAAGCAATCGATTCACATCGACCACTTGTAAATGTTTTCCATAATACTTTTCAAACTAACCTAACATCATGAAACGAGAAAATCTTTATACCTGTTAACCTTATCAGGTGATTTTCTGATATTATAACAATGGATAGGATCAAACGGTTCACAAAAAAATCATTTTAATTATACCGAAAGAGGTATTGACAAGATAGCACCAAGGTAATTCTCAGCAGAATTTGTATTTCAATTCATGCACCCGCTGGAGATGTAAGGGTACTTCGGAGGTACCTATATTACTTACTCCAAGGAGTTTCAATTCACGCACCCGCGTGGGGTGCGACTGCCG
>WFLX010334029.1_pt1 | contig 49032 bp, 35 predicted proteins | sample 4967041 | NCBI WGS metagenome assembly WFLX01 (sample SAMN12857096, study PRJNA449069) | gut metagenome | isolation source: stool from male and female vole | host: Microtus ochrogaster | place: USA:Florida | collected 2017
TGACCGGATAATACGCATCTTTCATCTTTCCATCGTACTGCTCCCGATATGCTGCCCCGACATAGCCTGCTTTCCGCAGGATCATCTTGCGGTCGCAATCGGTCTGATTAGCGATATAATACTGTGCCTTGACCCTCTTCCTCTCCATCTCCAGCTTTGAGATATCCTCCAGCTGNCNTTTCAACACACCTTCGGCAGAAACATACAGCGTCTCTGTAGCAGCCGGGATCAAGCTATCCGCAATCACGACTCCNNTTCCATCATAATACAGAGCNTNGATAATATCCGCCGCCACATCCTGGAACGATTCTAAATTTTTTTGCGCCCTATCTTTGGATTCTTTCTTATTCTCCATATGCACCCTCCCTTTTGCACCGCAGGAAGCATATCAGATAGTTAATCATCTTTCTTATTGTTCCTGCTTATTCAAAATCAAAAACATAAATGGGTTTTTAAGCAAGAACTTTTAGATAATCTAGAACATTTCAGATAAGAATTATAATATCAACTCTCTTGCTTGATAATATTATATCACTAATTTCAGAATTTAGCAAGAGACTCTATTCAGAAACTACACAAAAGAGCGTTCCTCTTATCAACGGAGAACACTCTTTTACCTTGATTTTGCTATAAATAGTGCGGGTGACAGGACTTGAACCTGCACGGTCGCCCACCAGAACCTAAATCTGGCGTGTCTGCCAATTCCACCACACCCGCTGATATCATGCCATCTGCCTTTTATACAACAATCTTTCCGGCATCCGGCACTCACTGTATCTTACCAAAGGTTATGTCAATTGTCAATTATGTGTTCGTCCTTTTCCTTTTTATTCTTCGTGTTGATAATCGCTTATCAATTCTCCCTTCTTCAAAGCAGCCGAACAGGCACCTATCCATCGTGGATAATGTTGACAAACTGAAAGTTATAGCTGTTTTAGGAGTTTCTCCATGTTCTCCCGGTGTGGAATGATAATTTCCAAATCCACCTCAGGATGCGCACTCACGTAAGCCAAAAGCATATCCATTAAATTGTCTTTGGACTGCATATAATCATCAATAATTACTTCATCACTAAATCCAAGTCTTTTCAAAATAACCGCTGATACGACACCGGTACGATCTTTACCCGCCGTACAAAAATACATCACGTTGGATTTTGCATTCATAATTACATCTATAATCTTTTCCATCTTCTCGTCCAGCATCTGTCTATATACTATATGCAGATGTTCCGGTGATTTTGGAGTATCGCCACCGCCCGTAACCGGAAGATGGACATACCTAAATCCGTCCCGGTCTTNAAGATAACACGGNTTTCNAATAACCTCTTCCTCTGATCNCAAGTCTACAATNGTGGTTATATTATTANCCAATAACCACTNTATTTGCNNTGNCGGTCAGGTTTTCCGGGACATCACTCCGGATATATCGCATTGTACCTGTTGGCAACACTCGTGTGTTTCTTGTTGATTCTAATAAAGAACTCATGTGAATAATCTCCTACATTCTCCACATTAACCGTGCTTCCTCAGAAAAGCTTTCATATATACAAAGTCAATGACTTTATACCGCTTTCTACAACGGGATCGGTTTGATGATTTTCCGGTAGATGCGAAACAGCAGATAAGACGATACGCAAAGCGACATCACCTCCGCAATCGGAAATGCCCACCAGATCAGATCCAATCCCCCGATCCTTGACAGGATATATGCTACAGGGATCAACACCACCAGCTGTCTTGCGATGGAGACGATCAGACTATATACGCCATTGCCCAGCGCCTGAAATACCGTTCCGCTGATGATGCAGAACCACGCAGCAAGGAAATGAAAGCCGATGATCCGAAGCGCAGGTACGCCAAGGATAATCAGGCTGGGATCTCCCGTATCAAAGATACGCAGAAGCATCTCCGGAAATAATTCAAATAGTCCAAATCCCACCAGCATAAACAGTAAGGCATATGCCATGCTGAGCTTGATCGTCTGCACCATCCTTTTACGCTTTCTTGCGCCATAATTATAAGCGAGGATCGGCACCATGCCGTTGTTGATGCCAAATACCGGCATAAAGAACAGGCTCTGCAATTTAAAATATACGGTAAATACCGCAACGGAATCCGTATTCAGTCCTGACAGGATGCGGTTCATGGAAGATGTCATAACAGAACCAATCGCCTGCATGACGATGGATGGAAAGCCCACCTGATAAACCCTTGTTATAATCTTTAAATTGGGACGAAATCCCCTAAGATTCACATGAACATCCGTATTCTTCTTTGCATTTAATATGATAGCCAGAATCGCAGCGCAGATCTGTCCGATCACCGTCGCCAGCGCGGCTCCGGCCACCTTCATCTCAGGCATGCCAAACAGACCGAAAATAAAGATCGGATCCAGCACGATATTGATCACCGCGCCTGTCAGCTGCGTAAACATACTGTAAATCGTCCTTCCCGTAGACTGCAGCAATCGTTCAAAAATAAACTGCGTATATACACCAATAGAACAGGTGCAGACAATCGTCAGATACTGGGTGCCATAGGTCAGCGCCAGTCCTTCCCCTCCCTGCATGCGAATCAAAGATTCCGAAAAGAATACCCCGACGATCAAAAACAGGATAAAATTACATCCCGCAAGAAAAACCCCGTTATTCGCCGCCCGATCTGCAGTCTTCTGGTCTTTTTCCCCTAGTGCCTTGGAAAGTACCGCATTAACGCCGACACAGGTGCCCGTGCCAAACGCAATCAGCAGCATCTGCACCGGGAATGCCATGCCCACCGCATTTAATGCCGCTGTCCCGGCAGAACCGCCGGCAGCAACATCATCCTTGATCTTTGCCACAAAAATACTATCTACAACATTATAGCATGCCTGTACCAGCATCGAAATAACCATGGGAAATGCCATACCCGTTAATAACCTTGGTATCGGCATAGTACCCATTTTATTCTCTTTCACTTCTTCCTGTAATAGTTTCTGGTCTTGTTCCATTTTTCATTCCTGTCATTTCAGCCGCCCTGCTTCAATCGGCGCCTTCTTCTGACTTACTCCTCTTTTCCTCGTCCGCAGTACTGCATATCGTTTCTTTTTCCTTTGATTCGTTCCCGCTTTCCGATGTCTTGTTTTCTTCTACTTCTTTCTCTTCTTCTACTTCTTTCTCTTCTTCTACTTCTTTCTCTTCTTCCATTTCTTTCTTATCTTCTGTTTCTTCCTTTCCCTCTGCCGTCTTCGTTTCTTCCGATGCTTCCCTATCCTCTATTTCTTCCCTTTCCTCTGCCGCTTTCGTTTCTTCCGATGCTTCCGTTTCTTCTGCATCCTCTTCAACTTCCCTAATAGCATTTTCCGCCAGTTTACGGATCATATCCTCTACCATCCGGTCTTCTTCCGTATCTTCCTCCGTCATCTGCAGATCTAATGCTTCCGCGACATCTTTCTTCTCAAGCTGATACAGCTCCTTTGACATTTCCGAAAGATCATACTCAGCCTGTGAAAGCATCTCCCTGATATTTTCCATATCGTACATGTCCAAAGTCATTGCATCATCGTCCACATTAGTAACGATCCGGTTTCTTCCATGTTCCTTTCCATAATACAGCCTGTCATCCGCCATACGGATCAGCTCTTCATGATCATCTGACAAAGAACCATCAACAAATCCCATTGTCATCGTCACCCTGATCTCCTGTCCCTGACAGGGAATAGCAATGCTCCTGATATTCTGAAGCATCTGCGTCAGCGTTTCCAGTGCCTCTTTCCGGTCAAGCCCGTCCAATACGATCAGAAACTCCTCGCCGCCCCAGCGGCAGGCAAAACCCTTGCCTACAACCGCCCTTTTTAGCTGCTCTGCCACATGTATCAGCACGGAATCCCCGGTCTCATGCCCGAAGGTATCATTGACCTTTTTAAAATAATCAATATCCCCCATTGCAACTGCATACTTCAGGCCGCACCGCTTGGCCTGCCGCTGGATCTTTTTTAATTTTGCCGTACCGTACCTTCTGTTGTATAATGTTGTCAGCGGATCCCGTTCTACCAGGATACGCACCGCCTTTTGCATGGCAACCACGGATCTTCCGGCATCACCGATCTCATCTTCTCTTTTTAATATCCTGCTATTCATCAGATGGTTCAGCTCGCCCCGCGTCATGCACTGCAAAAAATCACGGATCTGCTGGATCCCATCCACCAGCTCCTTTGTATAATTGACACTGATAAATCCTGCCAGGACCGCGCAGCACAATATGATCAGCCATACCGGCTCCAATGTCTTCAGTACCGCCTCTGAGATCTGCTCTGTCTTCCTTGCAACGCCCACCATGCCGACCAGACTGCCGTCAGAGTGCATGATCGGCGCATAACAGGCATAATATCCCACCCCGTCGATCTCTACATTATAATAACAGACATCCAGCTCCTTCTCTATCGCATGATATATTGCGCTGTTTACTCCCGTAGCCACATACCGTCTGCCTTCTGCATCCTTTAACGTCGTCAGGATCCTTGCATCCTTATAAAACAAAGTAATCTCTACGCCCGCTTCTGCAGCGATCCGATCAATGATCGCAAAATCACCGGTCAGCTCCTGTTCTCCCTTATATAAAGAAAACTGCCCGTCTCCNACCANCNNATAATCNCCNTCGTACAGCNCGTCATAAACNGTCATCACAGAAGANGCCNCCGTANTTAACATCNGCNTCATCTGTTCATACANCATTTTTTCATAACGGCTGCTTGCAAAAAGCGCAATAATGACGCCCATCAGCATGATCGGAACTACAGTTCTGATCAGCACTGCCTTTTGTAACTTACCCATCTTTTGCCTCCATTTTTCCACTGCCTGTCATACCGTCTGAGCATCCCCTGACTACGGCAGTTATCTTTCGATGGTATACTCCGGCGCCTCCTCCAGCGCCGCTGCGGCGCCGGTGATCGTTACCTGCCTGACGCCATCCATCCCCGGCACTTCAAATAACGCATCTTCTAAGATCTCATGAATGACGGCGTTTAATCCTCTGGCTCCGATACTTAGCTTAGAAACCTTATCGACAATAACGTCGATCGCTTCCTCCGTAAATTCCAATCGGATTTGATTCTCATAATCAAATTCCCTCTGGTATCTGGCGATGATGCTGTCCTCCGGTTCCGTCATAACCTTTTTCATCATTTCCTTATCCAGTCCATGCAGTACTGAAATTGCACCCAGACGTCCTGCAAGCTCCGGCTTCATCCCATACTCTATCAGATGCTTCACCTTGATATTATCCTCGCTGATCTCAATATCCGACTGGTCGATCAGGCTGCTGTGAAACCCCAGGCTTCCTTCCTTCTGCATATCTTTCCTGACGATTTTCTCCAATCCCTCAAACGCACCGGCACATATAAACAAAATATTCCGTGTATCCATCCGAAGCACCGTGTCACTGCCGGAACCGTTCATATAAGGAACATCGATCATCGTTCCCTCCATCATCCCAAGCATCTGTCCCTGAAGCTCCTGATTGATATCGATCCCCATACTGTTATTTCTGTTGGGTATCATCTTATCAAATTCATCAAAAAAAACAATTCCGTGCTCTGCTATCTCCATACTCTTATCGGCTTTCAGATACAGATTCAGCAGCGCTTCTTCTTTATTTCTTCCCTTCCATGGAGTTGCAACGATACCGCTGAAATCGGAAATAACGACAGGAACATTAACCAGCTCCTCTATCCTGCGGATAAGCTCCGTCTTACCACAGCCGGTAGGTCCGATCAGTATGACGTTGGATTTTACAAGATCTTCTTCCGGATGCAATATTCTCTGATAATGATTATAGACCGCAGCGCTGATGCTGATCTTTGCAGCATCCTGTCCAATCACAAAGCGGTCAAGATACGCCTTGATCCTGTCCGGGGTATATTCCTGCAGAAACCTTTCGCATTTTCTGATAAATCGCGGTTCTTCCTTTCCGGTGTTTCTTTTTGGCTCCCGTCTCATTTCCAGTCTTTTTCGTCCGTCTTTAAAAAACTGGATCTTATTGATGTCTATCTCTCCAAGCTGCAGATATCTTTTCTCCTCATCCGGTTCCTGCATGACCTCCCATTCCAGAAAATCAAAACATTCATCAATATCCTCATTACAGACAATCTTTTCTAATCTGATCCCATTAGCCAGCATCAGATCATCCGTATATTCATCAGCCGCCTTATGGAGTATCGTCCAGAAAGGCGCTTGTCTGTTCCCCTCTTTGTAGGACGCGCCTAAGAGCTTCATCACGCTTTCCAGCACCTGCTCATCTCTATCACGTAAGAAAAATATATAATAGACCACGATGGACAAATAGGCATAGATCACCATGCCATTGGTAAACGGCTGATCGCTCTTCTGATATATCTTCAGACGCCTTTCCAGATACGGCGCGTATGTTTCAATATTGGTTTTTTCAAAAAGCTTCCTCATCCCACTCTCCTACATTCCAGCCAGCCGCGTCATCCTCCATACAAAGGATCGGCTTTTTTTCTCCCGACACAACCTCCCCTGTGATCGTAATACTGCGGACTCCTTTTAATCCGGGCGCTTCATACAAGCATTGTCTGACAGTGCGCCTTACGATCTGATGCAGTGCCCTTGCTCCCGTCTCCTCCGCAAGAGCCATATCCGCAATCTTTTTCAGCGCTTCCTCTGTAAATATTAATTCCCCTCCACAGGCAAGCCGGATTTCCCTGGCATACCGTTCTATCAGATTATCCTTGGGAACCGTCAATATCCTGATCATATCCTCTCTTTTCAATGGATTTAATACGGCGATCTCGCTGATCCTTCCCGCCAGCTCCCGTTTCATGCCATAATTCATTAATACCTCATGCGTAATATTATTCCTGCTGAAGCCTGTGTCGATCTCACTCATCAAAGGATTGCTAAATCCGATAAAGCCCGACTGCTGTTCCTCTTTTACCTTATGCTCGCGGACACATTCCTCAATTCCCTGAAACGCGCCTGCAAGTATAAATAAAATATGGGAAGTATTCAGGCTAAAAACCCTTCCGCCAACCTTCAACTCCACGTCACTTCCCTCCAGCATGGTAAGCAGCTGTGACTGAACATCATCATGGACATTGACTCCCCGTTCGGAAAATACGGGCTGCAGCACCTTATCAAATTCATCCATAAATATGATGCCCTGCTCCGCCTGTGCCTTTTTCCTGCCGGCTTTTTCCCACAGGGAGATCAACAGATCCTCTTTATGTCTCCCTCTGTATTGTGACGCTCCCAGAGAAGAAACATCCGTACAGATCACCGGGTATTCCGTGATCTCCTGAAGTCTTCTCATGATCTCGGTCTTACCGCAGCCGCTTGGTCCGATCAGCAATACTACATTGGCTGCAAAGTTTTCTCCCGGATGTCTGACCATCTTATCATGACGATATACCGCCACCGCCACCGCTTTCTTGGCAGCCTCCTGCCCAATCACATACTGATCGACATGATTCTTTATTTTTTCGGGCGTCAATCTCCCTGACTTCTTCTTTTCCTCCTGTACGTCTGAAAAATATATCTTTTTCAGACAACGTATCCGCCCTAAAATAATCATCTCCTTTTTATTGTTGCAGCTCAGTAAAGCACATCTAAGCAAATCCGCCTTTAAGAAATCTAAAACAAACTCCGCCCGCGCAGAGAAGATCCGCCGGTCATACATCAGATCCTCTTCCAGCTTATCCAAAATATGCATCAGACTGCGTTCCTCGGGAGCGATGCGGCGATCCTCCAAAACACGCTGATACAAAATAGTAAGATATGCTATGCTTTCTGCATCTTTGGAATCGATATCTTCACAAACGATTGCAAGACGTTTAATAATGTATTCTGTAATAGCTTTCGTAGATGCTTCCATTTTAAAAATATTGATCATAATTAATGCCTTTCACGCGGGCGTTACCCTGTACATCATATCACTACGCATTTATTTTACATTTTTTCCTTCTGATCCGCAAGCCTATTCTATATAGAAAACAATATCCATATTTTTTAATGTCCAGTAGATTCTTTCCATTTTTTTTGCTATACTATTACTGTCCGCAGTCATGCCCGTGCCTTTTTCGGCATTGTGGCAGAATGAATGTGTCTGCGGCGTAAATACGCAGATCACGGAAAGGTATGGTTATTGGTATGAAAAAGAAGAATGTCGTCGTTTCACTCGGTCATGAAGCTCTCGGTCATACGATCTTAGAACAGCAGGGCGCTGTCAAAAAAACAGCAAAAGTGCTTGCCGACCTGATAGAACAGGATTATCACCTGACCATCACCCATTCCAACGGCCGTCAGGTCAGTATGATCCATAAAGCCATGACTGAGCTTAGACGTATTTATATTGATTATACACCGGCTCCCATGTGCGTCTGCTCTGCAATGAGCCAGGGCTACATAGGCTATGACATCCAGAATACGCTTCGCTCGGAATTGCTATGCAGAGGTATTGCTACTCCGGTAGCCACTATCTTGACTCAGGTAACGGTAGATCCCTATGACGAGGCATTTTATGAGCCGAAAAAGGTCATCGGCAGATATATGTCCAAAGAGGACGCGGAAATGGAAATCAAAAAAGGCAACTATGTCAAGGAAACGCCGGGCAAGGGATATCGCCGCATCGTTGCTGCGCCAAAGCCCATCAGCATCGTCGAACTGGATACGATACGCACGTTGACAGATGCCGGACAGATTGTTATTGCCTGCGGCGGCGGCGGTATCCCTGTGATCGAGCAGAACCACATCTTAAAAGGCGCATCCGCAGTCATTGAAAAGGACAGCATCGCCGGAAAGCTGGCTGCCGATCTCGCTTCCGATGAGCTGATTATATTGACCTCCGTAGAATGTGTCTACCGCGATTTTGAAACCGACACGCAGCAGCCGATCCGCCATATGACTGTCAGCGAGGCAACAGAACTGACCGCCGCGGGACAGTTTGGACTGACCAATATGCAGCCAAAGGTTGAGGCAGCCATCACTTATCTGGAAGCAGTTCCTGAAGGAAACGTNCTGNTTACNTCCTTAGACAGAGTTCAGGATGCACTANANGNCAGCGCCGGAACGGTGATCACTGCGCTGTGANCATCTNGTTTTNTCAATAACCTGCAATTTTCTCATAGGTCTCCACAAGATTGAGCAGACCATATCCCATCATACGATCCGGATATGCGACGCTCTGACGTTTCGTCGTGCCCCGGATCAGATAATTTCGTATCTCTTTGTCATCAAGATAAATGTCTTTTTTATTTATGACGCCCCATTGAAAAATCTGTGCAACCGCTCCCGCCGTCAATGCCGCCGCAAAATCCGTGCCATTCACCACGCCATATGGCGTAGTATAGCCAACCGCCGGCGCGCACAGATCCGGATAGATACGATCATCTGCAGTAAATCCTCTGGAAGAGTTCAGATAAACGCTGTTTTCATAACTGTTATATCCGGACACCACTATAATCCCACGGTACGGCACCGGCGATGTCAGCGTCTCATAAGGCGACGAACGGATAAAGTATGCCTGATCCTGTAAAAAAGTGCTGATAGGCAGCCACATATGGTATTGCAGATCAATTCCGACATCCTGCGGCATGACCTGGATCGTCCAGATCCCCGCCGCGGGGCTGATCATCCGGATAAAAACTCCCTGCCAGCCGGAATAATCCTCTGCCAGCACATAATTGATCTGTAACTGACTATCGCCATAAACATAGGAATATGTGATATTCGTTCCATTTTTATTATTGATCATCCCCGTTGTTTCTCCTGCCGGAGATCTGACGGCGATCTGGAATACGCCGGGCTCCTCCGCCCAAAATTGCAGAAAAAACCCTTCACTGCCATCTTCCACAAACAGCTCTGTTTCTTTCAGGGAATTATCACCGACAGGAGACTCTCCGGCATAATGATGTCTTGCGTTTCCTTCATCTCCCGTGCAGGATATAATACAGAAATTACGGATATTTGATGCCTCGGATATCATCAAACTGAGTGCCGTATTGCCTGCATGATTACCCATACTGCTTCCCAAGCCCAGACATACCACCACAGGCTGTCTGGTTACTTCCACAAAGCTTCTGACATAGGAAATAGCGGCCATAATATCATTCTCCTGATAGCACGGCACCTCATCAGGAATCAGATACAGCTTTCTCAGATATGTCTTCGCCTGCTTTAATTTGACTACCAGAATCTCTGCGTCAGGCGCAGGACTTGTATATAGGGTAGCTGATACCCTGCCGTCCCCCGCCATAACGGAAGCCAGTGCGCTTCCATGTCCGATCTCATCCACTGAACCGACATACTCCAGCGGATTCTCACGGGACAATGCATCATTGATCTCCGCCATGGTATATTCCGTCCCATAGGCAAACTGGTTCGGTGTTCTTCCTGTCTGTATGGTCTGGTCCCAGATAGCGCGGATCCTGGTAGTCCCATCCTCATTCCGAAACACGGGATTCTGATAATCGATCCCGGTATCAATGATGGCAACCAAAACCTTCTGCCCTGTCAGACCAAGGGGTTCTTGCTGGATACTCAGGATCCCCGTGTCACTTAAAGGCAGATAATTAAAAGGTTCTCTGGATACCCTGTTTAGATTGTTATCGGAAACAATCCCATAACACTTCGGCAGAATAGAAAACTGTTCCGCCGCAGGGAAAATATCCCTTACCTCGTTGATACTGATATAAATATTGCTGATATTATCTGTAACACTCTGTACACAGTAGTCCTTAAATCCACTAGATAGGTCGCTCTGAATAACGCCGGCCTCTATGATATCAAGATACTCTTCCGATAAGATTTTTTCCTTACAAGTCAAAATACACCGTCCTGCAAGCCTTTTCTGTATACTATGCAGTACGGTGTATTACGTTTCCCCTGCTTTTCTGTGTGAAGCTTANGTTCTCAGCTCAATCAANGNCGCCCCTTTNCCTTCAATATACGCTTTCGTAATCGTCACAGATCCGATATTGTCATCTTTCGGTATCTCATACATGATATCCAGCATAAATTCATCAATAATGGAACGCAGCGCNCTTGCNCCCGTCTCCCTCTCCATTGCTTTTTCAGCAATCATCTCCAGNGCNTCCTCATCAAAGCAAAGCTTNACCTCNTCCANCTCNAAAAGNTTCTGATACTGTTTCAAAATAGCGTTTTTCGGTTCTTTCAAGATCTGGACCAGCATATCCTTATCCAGTCCTTCCAACGTATAAATCATCGGCAGACGACCCACAAATTCCGGAATCATGCCATATTTGCGTATATCCTCTGTCGTCACCTTGCTCAGAATGGTCTTATCCTTATTGAATTTACCTTTTAACTCTGCATTAAACCCTATGGAAGTCTGCTTATTGATCCTGTCCTCAATGATCTCCTCCAGACCCGGAAATGCACCGCCGCAGATAAACAAAATATTCGACGTATTGATCGTCGTTGTAGGCACCATAGCGTTTTTGGACGAAGCGCCGATGGGCACTTCAATATCGGCACCCTCCAGCAGCTTCAGCATCCCCTGCTGAACAGATTCCCCGCTGACGTCTCTGGAATGGGTCTCTTTTTTCTTCGCGATCTTATCGATCTCGTCAATAAAGATGATCCCCTGCTCCGCCTTATCAATATCATTGCCTGCTGCCGCCAGAAGCTTACTGACAACGCTTTCAATATCATCTCCGATATAGCCTGCCTCTGTCAGACTGGTAGCATCGGTAATGGCGAGCGGAACATCCAGCAGCCTCGCCAGCGTCTTTACCAGATAAGTCTTGCCGCAGCCTGTAGGTCCGATCATCAGCATATTGGACTTCTCGATCTCAATATTATCTGTCGTTCCGGTTGCAACACGTTTATAGTGGTTATAGACAGCAACAGACATGACCTTCTTCGCATGCTCCTGTCCTACCACGTACTCATCCAGCATCGACTTAATCTTATGCGGCGCCGGAATATCCTCCAATGCAAGCAGCGGTTTTCGTTCTCCTTTGGTACGTTTTTTTACCTTCGGTTTCCCTGAAAAGCCAAAATCTCCCGACATATCAGCCAGATTGATAAAGCTGAATCTCGGAATTGCTTTCTTTACGTTAATTTGCGGCTCGGTTTCCTGAGCAGGCGTATCCGGCTCTTCCACTTCCGTGGCAGTCAGATCTGTCACACTTTCCTCTTTCCCCGCTCCGTCATCTGCCGTCTTATCCACAGCAGACGGATCTGTTGTCTGATTCATAGGCATGACGTTCATAAAAGCCATTGGATTTGCCATTGCGCCGTTTAAGATATCGCCATAATTTTCTTCAATTATTTTTGACATCTTATCCATACAATGACTGCACACATAAACATTACCCGGCAGGTGAAGCAGTTTCCCTGCCAGGCTTTCCGGGCGGCGGCATATCATGCAAAATTCTTCATAATCGCCGCCGTCATTTTTGTTCACATTATCTCCCATCCTCAGTTCCCTCTCTATCTATTCTCCATAGCGCCAGACAAAAGACCTTCTGACCGTTCCTTCATAGGCCTCATGGAGCTATTCACTCCTTATCCATATCAGACTTACTGCCAAGAGTAACCTCCAGCGTCACCTTGTGATATCCGCGGGCAGTCTGTCTCATAACTTCTATCTCTACGGTAGAACCTGCCGCATAGTAGCACAGCTTATTTGCCAGGCTCTGCATAGACTTAATGGTCTCCCCGTCAAAGGATACGATAAAGTCACCCTGCTGCACTCCGGCCTTCTCTGCTGCCGTATCTCCATATACCTTAGCCACATACACACCTTCGGGATAACCATAATACATGATCTCCTGCGCTGTAGTCGTTGCGCCGCTGATGCCAAGATACCCCTGCTCCTCTTCCGGAAGCAGCACTCTTGTCTCCTTTAAGGAAAGCTCCTCAATGATCGGCTTAGCTGCTGAGATCGGGATGGCATATCCCATGCCTTCCACGGTACTGCCGCCAATCTTATTGGAATTGATGCCGATGACTTCACCATTGATATTCAAAAGAGCGCCCCCGGAATTACCCGGATTGATCGCGGCATCCGTCTGTATAAATGTCCCACTGACATTTTCCATATTCATCTCACGGTCTAAGGCGCTGACAACTCCGGTCGTCACGGACTGTCCATACCCAAGCGCATTGCCGATCGCAATCACAGGCTCGCCTACCTTTAATGCATCAGAATCTCCCATCTTAGCAATGGCAATCGACTCCAAAGTCTCCTGACCCAAATCTTCAATCCTTACTGCGATAACCGCCAGATCCCTGGTCGCATCCGTACCTTTCACCTGTGCCGCCACATCCGTTCCGTCCGCGAATGTCACCGTGAGCCCATCATTGCCCTCTATCACATGATAATTGGTTGCCACAAGCAGCTCGCTTTCATTGGAGCCTATGATGATTCCCGAACCGCTTGCATCCGCCTCCTTTGTATAATAGTAATAATTGTAAGTCAGATGATTGGTGATCGAAACGATAGCAGGCATCACCTCATCCACCACTTCCGTTACATCCGTATTCACCGTATAAAGTACCGGAATCATCTGTTCTTGTTCTTTCTTATCCCCCGTCATATCGGACGACTGTACGGTGATCGTTTCCTCTGTATATTGCGGTCCCGGAGCCTGCTGATTGGTATTTTCTTCCAACAGTCCCACTGTGATGCCGATCTCCCTGACTGCAAAAAAAGAAACTGCAGCAAAGGAGCCAAATAAGATTCCGCAAAGACAGGATAAAACAATCTTTTGAAATGTTTTCATATAACTTGCGCCTCCCTATAACATTCATTCAAAAAATTTGATCTTACATTACTTATTGTATTTTAGTTATGTGAAAATTTTTTGAATAAAAAATAGAAAATCTATGTTTNCNCTACGCTTCTTNTTTCCNGTANTNTTCGTTCATTGTCAGCCNTNTGATCAANGCTCTGGGAAGCTTCCNGTATGCCTTTCCAAGCCGATATCCAAGATATTTATAAATGCTGGTAAGATACAAACCGGGAATCTGACCTCCTTTTTTTTTCTCCCTTAAAAATTTAGCTGTCTCATATACCAGCTTCTTTCCCTCTGAAGATGAAGATACCTGCCCAAATATCTCCGGATGATCTGCCTGAGATACCCCAAGATCAAAATTACGCTTCAGCTGCTGCAGATTGGAATAACGATGATAATGAACCACTTTTGCGTCCGCTTCATAGGCAATCGCATAATTCGCCATCAGAACCTGATAGGCAAAGATCATATCTTCATTAAATATTGTATGTTTAACAAATCCGCCAAGCTTATCATAAACGCGCCTATCATAAGCGGCACAGACATTGGAACAGAAAAATGCCTTGATACCCAATTTTTCAAGATCTTTCTTTGTCTTGATGCGGGATTCTTTGGGATAATTAAATTTTCTTGTGAAATACTCCATCTCAGAACAATGCCTGCCCGCAAGCTGTCTGCCGTAAGAAACCGCCGCTTTTCCTTCCAGCAAAGGCGTCAGAAGATTTTGAACGAGATATTTATCCTCCGGCACAGCGTCATCCGTCATGCAGATAAAATAATCCGCATGGGACAATCCCACCGCCATTCTCCGCGTGCCGCCGTGGTCAAATTCATATTTGGAAATATGACGGATAATCAGGTTATGATACTGCTCTAAAAAAGTACTCCCATAAAAAAATGTATTAAAATATTTTTCTTCCGTATTGACTAATATAATATGCGATACCGGATAAGTCTGCTTCTCCAGCATAGATATGATCTTTTTTAATTTTCCGGTAGGTTTGTAAGTAGGGATGATCACATCCACGGTTTTCATGCTAGTCCTCCTTTATCATTTCAAAAAGGAACCGATTCCTGACCGGTTCCTTTTTATTGTACCACATTCTCATAATTTATACAAACAGTTAATATCCGATATAAGGCGCCGTATCCGAATAAATACGATCGCTGCATTCCTGTACTGTAGCAGACGGCTGGTAATTCTCCACTCCAAACAAAAACTCATGCAGCTCTGAAACATTTTCCACAAGATTAGTAGGAACAACACAGCTTCCCTTACCTCCGATGTTCCCACCGCCTCTATGCTCTTCAAAAGGAAAACCTTCCGTTGCAACGATCTCATAACTTCCGATATCCGATACGGAAGAAATAATCATATCCAGATCAAAGGAGGTTGCCACATATGGGAATGTGCTCTCTGCGATCCTTGTCAATGTAGGAATATTAGCATTCTTTGCCTGCTCCATCATCTGGGCGATCACTGTCCTCTGACGCTGCGTACGTGCAAAGTCATTGCCGATATAACGGATACGACAATAGGCCGTCGCCTGCAGTCCGCTTAAGATCTGCACTCCGGAATGTGTCACCGGCGTATAGTCAACTCCCTCATTTGCATAAAAATGGATTCCATCATCTGACTTTCCAACCATACTGATCTGATAGTCGTTCAGATAACTGATCTCATTGTCGTGCACATCGATCTCGACGCCGCCTAAGGCATCGATACAGTCGATCAATCCCTTAAATCCCACTGTTACATAATTTTCAATGTTCAGATCCAGATTCATATTCAGCATGTTGATCGCCTGTTCAGGACCGCCTCTCGCATAAGCGAGATTACATTTATTATAACTGTCGTTACCGACATTCAGATACGTATCTCTGTATACACTGACCAGCTTCACCTCTCCGGTATCCTGATTAATGGATGCAATGATGATTGTATCGGTACGGGTATTGGCTGACAAANCTCCCTCTCTGGAATCTACGCCAAATAACACANGATTCAGATAACCCTTTTCTCTCCCTCCGTCTTCCTNCGTNGGAAGCTGNNAAATATNNTCATTANCTTNTTCATNTNCTGAGACGNTGATATTGACTTTTTCTATCTCATCCACTCTTGTCACCGCGTACAGAACTACGCCTAATACCGCCAGAATAAATACTTCCGCCACGATAAGAATGATACGATTACGTTTCTTTCTTGCCCTTGCCTTAGCTGACATTTTTCGCGGATGGGATTTTGTCCTTTCTGTATCCTCCCGCCGCTTGCTTCCGTTTCCCATAGTGCTGATCTTTCCTTTCTTCTCACCTGCAATTAATACGCATTTTTATTTATAAAGCCCTTAAATAATGTTAAAAACAAAATTTTAATATCCAAAAATAATGTCCAGTTCTCAATATAAAACAGATCAAAATCAATACGTTTCCATATAGAGGAATTACCTCGATAACCATTGATCTGTGCCCAGCCCGTCATACCGGGACGCACCTGATGCTTGATCATATAGCGGGGGATCTCTTCCTTAAATTCCTCTACAAACTGCGGCCGCTCCGGACGTGGTCCAATCNGCGACATATCTCCCGCCAGAACNTTAAACNGCTGCGGAAGTTCANCCNGACTGGTTTTTCTCAAAAATTTCCCAATCGGCGTCACTCTGGGATCGTCTTTCTTCGTCCATCCGCTCTTTTCCTCCTCATCCGTCTGCTGTCGCATGGTACGGAATTTGTACATCTTAAAAGTCTTATTGTGATAGCCGACGCGTTCCTGGGCAAAGATTACATTACCGCCATCCGTGCATTTGATCAGCAGCGCCGAAAGCAGCATCACCGGCGAAAACAAAATAATGCATATGATGGAGCCCACCACATCAACAGCCCTTTTCATCATGCTGTTGGCCGTATTGCTAAGAGGCAGATGCCTGATATTGATAACGGCAAGTCCCGTCAAATCCTCGATATAAGGCTTAGTGGGAATAACAGTGTTATAATCCGGTATAAATTTTGTGTGAACACCGGATTTTTCACAGATATTAACCAACTCCTCCAGCTTACCATAATCTGTCAGCGCTAATGTCAAGCCGATCTCATCAATCTTATTTTCCGGCAGTATCACATGAATATTGTCAATTCTGCCGATTACCTTAACACCGCGGTAAAGCGTACCAGCCGGGATCTTATCATCCAATATGCCGCAGACAACATATCCCCACTGCGGATTTTCCAAAATACGATTAATATATTTTTCTGCGGCTCTTGAATATCCCACAAGCAGGACATACTTTATATTATAGCCCTTCCTGCGCAGCGCGCGAAGCATAAGACGCAGAAATTGACGGAATATCACCTCAAACAGGATCGCTGCGCCGCAAAAGATACTGATCATGGTACGTGAAATATCTTCCAGCTTAATCACGTACAAAAATGCAGCCAGCAAAGCGACTCCGATGGTATTGGCTTTGATGATGTTTAAAATCTCACGCCAACCGCTGGAATAACGCTTTGACATATATAAACCGCAGAAATAATAAAGGACCAGATAAATCGGAATAATAAAATACAATGCTCCGAAATAGGTTTCTTTTGACAGGACACCTACGCTTGCTTCTTCCAACGGACTCCAAAGAAGCACAAACTTGATATACCACGCAAGTAAATAAGAGCCCGCAATCACCAGAGCGTCAATCAGAACATGTATCCAGTTAAATACCCGCTGATTATCTCTTATCATATCTGCCTTTGCTTTCNTNCATGCATTCTCAANAGCACANTTAGTTGNATTCTACTATATTTTACANAAAAAGACANCTATTAAACGCCGTTTTTAAACACGCAGCCTGAGAAAAGTATTTACAAGCAGTTCTCCTTCTATTTTTAAACAGCGCAAAAGTCCAATCTGTTTAAAATCCGGTCTGCGTTGTTTTCCTTCCGCCGATCGGCACAATCGGAATCCTTCCGCCAATCCTTTAATATAAGTATCTCCCATACCTTTTAAAATATAGAACGATATCTTCAAAGAATAGCCAATTACAAAAAGAGGTAGATTCACTATAATCTGCCAATTCGGCATATTTTTGTATATGACATAAATGCTGTTCTTTGCAGAAAGCCTTGCTTTAAACGTATTATATCTCGACCCNGAAGCNGCGCTTCCCGCATGATAAACGACAGCCCTATGCGTAAACAGATTCTCATAGCCATAAAGNTTTGCANGGTATCCGACATCAATATCCTCCAGATAAGCGAAATGATTCTCATCGAATCCTCCAAGCATCTGCAAAATATCCTTTTTGTATATGGCGGCTCCGCCACATGCCGCAAAAATCCTCCGTTCCTTTTCGTAGCGGGACGCAGGCTTTCCTTTCCCGGCTGCGTATGCCCAGCCTAACGCACAGTAATAATCTCCCGCATCGTCCATGATCTCCTTCTCCTGCATGGAAATCATCTTTGCCTGCATGGAAAATACTTTTCTGCGGCCCGATGATTTCTCGTGTCTACGAATGGCATAATACAGCTCCCTCACAAACGAGGGCTCCGCCTCTGTGTCATTATTTAATAATATCACATACGACGCCTCCGCCAGTGCAATTCCGTCATTGACGCTTCGGCAGAATCCTTCGTTTTCATCATGCACGACATATTTTGTACGGGGGAACGCCCCGTTTTCCGGATATTTTTCTTTCACTCTTAATAAACAGTCGTCCGATGATGCATCATCTATTACAATCACTTCAAAGGATCTGACATCCTGCCTCATCAGACTGTCCATACAATTCTCAAGGTACTCTTTTCCATTAAAGTTCGGTATAATCACACTTACTTTAATCTGCATATTCTGTCATTTTGCCTTTCCAAACGGGTCATATAAGATACCAATGTTTTTCTTTCTTACTTTATTGCAAAAATCTAAACTTTTTTTTCTGATATTTTCCATTTCTTCTTCTGAAAGCTTCTGCGTCCTGTATTTCTCAGGAACCGGATAAGGAACTCCGGTAGTTTCCTCAAACAGGCTGATCAGATCCTTACGAACCGTCATATAACGAAGATCCACCGCATCCACATTCTGCTGCAGCACGCCGCGGTTCAGATATCCTGAGAATCGCTCATGAAGCCCCCTGTACATGACAGCTCCGTCCTGACGCATCGCCCCGCCGGAGATTTTATGATTGGTATAAACAGCTCCGCCAATGACTCCAAGATCGCCTCTCTGATGCAATATCACATCCCAGTCACCCTCTCCCCCGATGTTCCCAGGATATTCTATCCGGTAAAAGCCAAGATGCTTCAGATGACTGATCTGCGCGTCCCAATTCTTCCCTTTGACATAATCTTCCAGAGCGCGCTTACCGGCTTCATAAGCATAAGCTTTGGATGCCGTATTGAGCGCCGTGGACTCCTCATGGCAGCGCCAATGATACAGAATATGCGGAATATGGCGGATGTGATCCTCCCAAGGGAGCGCTGTCCCTGCCAATTTTCCGTTCTGGTCCTCAATCAACGCCATCGTCCGAAGCACAAGGTCGTAATCCTGTGCCCCATCATATTCCTTCCTGAGTCCCAGCTTCCGTATGATGTCAGCGCGGTAAAAAGACAAATGGCAGATATAATTGTTGGTCAGGATCAGATCATAATTAAAACTTCTTTTTTTATTAGGTTCATAATACACTTCCAAATACTCGTTGGTCTTGTCCTCATCAGTATAGAGCAGTTCCGGGCTCAGTTTCTTTTTCCGGCACTTTTCCAGCTCCCTAGCCACATAATAAAGCGCATCCTGCGTCAAAAGATCGTCATGATCCAGCAATCCGATATACTCTCCCGTGGCATGATCGAGCGCTGCGTTGGTATTGTCTGAGATCCCCCCGTTGCCTTCAAGCCTCACATATACGATCCCTTCATACTGTGTCTGAAAATCTTTTACAACTTTTTCCACAATGTCTGTTTCGGAGGCATCGGCAATGACCAGTTCATAATTNCGATANGTCTGCTCNACNACGGAAAGAATNAGATCCTGCATNAANATCGGCTTTGTCTCANAAGCAGGCACCACAAGNGAAAGCTTCGGACGCNAGTTCCANGAGGNGTTCATCTGANGTTGNANNTCNTCCTCNGCGGGCNGNTCATANNGNTANTTTCTCTGCNTCCTTGTNACGATCCGCTCAAGAGCAGCATAATAGGTATCTTCCAGTCCGTTTTTTTTAAGATANTNAATTGTTTTTTNCAGNTTCGCTACAGAAAGCAGANATNTTCTGTCCTCCGTATATACAAAAACCATGTCCGGANACTTCCCTNCGGATATGGTTTTTGTTTACGATATATATCTTCTTTTATAATTTTNCCTTTAACGCCTCTNTTAATGCNTNCACTTTCTNTGCTGCANCCTCCAGACTCGTTCCCTTCACTCCCATATAGAACTTGATCTTAGGCTCAGTACCGGATGGTCTTGCACAGCACCAGGAATCATTTTCCAGATCAAAATAGAGGACATTGGAAGACGGAAGTCCTGTCTTGGATTCCGCTCCCGTAGCAAGATCAACGACCTTATCCGCCTTATAGTCACGGAACTGTTTTACCTTCAAATCACCAAATTCCTTCGGCGGATCAGCCCTTAATGCTTCCATCATGGCAGCGATCTCTTCCAGACCTTCCTTGCCCTTTTTCGTAATCGCGTACTGGGTCTCTTTATAATAACCGTATTTCTCGTACATATCGATCATCATATCCCACAGGGTGATGCCCTCCTTCTTGCAGTACGCAGCCACCTCTGCCAGGCACATCACCGCCACAACGGCATCTTTATCCCTTGCATGGGTTCCTGCAAGACATCCATAGGACTCCTCCAGACCAAAGACGTAATTGTTGCTTCCGCTCTGCTCAAACAGCTTGATCTGTTCCCCAATATACTTAAATCCCGTCAGTACATCGATCTCCTTCACATGGTAAGCGTCCGTAATGGCATGCGCCATATTTGTCGTAACGATGGTGGTTACTAACGCAGGATTCTCCGGCATCGTACCGGTCTTTGTCCTCTCACGCAGGATGTATTCTGCGATCAGCATACCNGNCATANTGCCGGNAAACGGAACATATTCACCGGTCTTCGTATCCAGCGCATAGATTCCAAGACGGTCAGCGTCCGGATCGGTCGCCATGACCACATCCGCCCCTACTTCCTTAGCCAGCTTCAGAGCCAGCGTAAATGCCTTGGGATCTTCCGGGTTCGGATAATCCAATGTTGTAAAGTCCGGATCGGGATTCTCCTGCTCAGGAACTACATAGACATTCTTAAAGCCAAGCTCCTGTAATATCCTGCGGACAGGAATGTTGCCTGTTCCATTAAACGGGGAATATACGATCTTAATATCATCTGCCACTTCTTTGATTACATCCGGGTGGATGATCTGCTTCTTTAATTCTTCCATATAGGCATCGTCGATCTCTTTGCCGATTACTTCATACAATCCCTGTTCCATGGCTGCTTTCTTATCCATGGTCTTTACCGTATGATAATCGGTAACTGCCTTTACCTCGGCAATGATCTCTTCGTCTTTCGGCGCTGTTACCTGCGCACCGTCTTCCCAGTATGCCTTATATCCGTTATACTCAGGCGGATTGTGGCTTGCCGTCACCACGATACCGGAGATGCAGCCAAGCTTACGAAGCGCAAAGGAAAGCATCGGCGTAGGTCTTAACGATTCAAATACATATGCCTTGATACCATTCGCCGCCAGACAAAGCGCCGCCTCATCTGCAAATTCCGGAGACATCCTTCTGGAATCATATGCAATCGCTACGCCCTTGGAAGCGCCGCCCTGTTTAATGATATAATTGGCAAGTCCCTGGGTAGCCTTTCTTACGGTATAGATGTTCATGCGGTTCGTGCCCGCGCCGATCACGCCGCGAAGACCTCCGGTGCCAAATTCCAGTTCCTTATAAAAACGGTCTTCAACTTCCTTTGTATCATTGCGGATCGCAAGCAGCTCATCCTTTGTCTGCTGGTCAAAATAATCATCCTCCAGCCAGAAGTTAAATTCTTCCATAAAACCCATGTGTTTGTCCTCCTTGAATATTGTGTTATAGATATTATTTTTTTATGAGCAGATTTTGAAGTAGTATATTGTGCGGTTTACATAACTTTTTGTTTGAATATCTATGTTCCAAAAACATCATAAATGAAATCTTTTTTGGGACATAGATATTCAAACTGCGAGTTATGTAAACCTCACGTAATCCCTATGTAACAGTTATAATCCTTAGCCACTACTAAAGCTACAAGCATTCAGTATTAAACACCTTGTCCGTATGTGAAAACTACAACCAAAAACATCAAGACTAATGTTCCCAAAACACATCCTCCACTCCAGAGGGAGATGATTAGTGGTCTTGCTACACTATAATTTTCCTTTTTTGCCCCAGACAAATGTACAAGCATAATCACGAAAGAACTTAATCCAACTATCAAAAGAACAACACTTAACCCTATTCCGTACCACATAGAACAGTTAAAGAAGATATTGAAAAGTTTATCAGCCCTCCTGTACTCTTCATCAAGTCCTTCTCTAAAATACTTACCCGAAGAGAAATAAAATTCAGAAGCAATTCCACCCAAAACAGCAATTACCCAAGGCATAACCGCCTCTGCGATAAATATTGTCTTAAACTTTTTGTTATTAAACATCAACATATTCCCATTTTTTATAATTTTATCAATCAGTATTTTACTACATATCCGCTATGATTTCAAGGAGTAGTCGCTCCGGTCCAGCGAAAAATTCACATTATAAAAGGGATCGCCCTGATCTATCAGTTCTCCCCAACGCTGGCGGAATAGCGCGCACTCCTTTTCATATCGCTGCGCGCCTTCCCCGGAAAGGTCGGAGCCTCTGGAATGGGACTCATAATGATATAATTCCGCAAACGGCGTCCAGATATTCCAAAGTCCCATCTTTCTGAGCTTCAGGCAGAAATCCACATCGTTTAGCGCAACGGCAAAGGTCTCGTCCAATCCGCCCACTTCATCCCACAAGGATTTTCTGACCATCAGACAGGCGCCTGTCACTGCCGTAACATCCTGCGCATAGCAAAGCCTGCCCATATAACCAAGGTTGTCCTTTCCTACCCGGTAATGCGTATGCCCTGCCGTCCTGTGCACACCAAGTCCTAAGACAACACCCGCATGCTGGATCGTATCATCCGGATAATAGAGCTTTGCACCCACCGCACCCACATCGCTGCGCTGTGCATACATCAAAAGCTCCTCCATCCAGTTAACAGTGATCACCTGGGTATCATTATTTAACAAAAGAAGATATTTTCCCGTTGCGTATCCCGCGCCAAAATGATTGATTTTGGCATAATTAAATTCTCCCTCATAAGTAACTACCCTGATCCTCGGATGCGCCTCAAGCTCCTTATAATAAGCGAAGATGTCCGGCTCCACACTATTATTCTCCACAACAATGATCTCATACTCAGAGTACGTGGATCTTTCTAAGATCGATTGGATACACCGTTCCAAATCTGCTTTATGATCTTTATTTGGTATGATAATAGAAATCTTATCGTCCGATAAGATAGGATATTTGATCCTGAAGATCGTCTCAAAGGCTCTGGTAGATGAGATCTCAAAATATTCATAGCCCTTATTGGTCAGATAATCCGCCACCGCACGCTTGGCCGCATCAATGGCATAAGATTTGGCATTGATATCAGAGGCAACGCTGCCCTTATGGGAACGCCAGTAATATAAAAGCTTCGGAATGTGGACGATATGCTTCGCCCGCGCAGTCAGCCTCAGGATCATATCATGATCCTGACTGCCATCATACTGCGAACGGAACAGCTCTGTAGAATCCAACAGTTCTCTGGAAAATACCGAGAAATGACAGATATAATTATTGGCACAGAGATTATCCGGAGAGTAATCCGGTTTAAAATGAAGCGTAATCATATTGTCAATGGAGCTACCGTGAAATGTACATTCATCACAGTAGATATAATCGGCATCCTTTTCGCAGATTGCCTGCATATAGTAGTATAACACAGACGGATGCAGCACATCGTCATGATCAAACAGACCGATATAGTTGCCTGCCGCCATCGCGCAGCATTCGTTGGTATTGCCTGCGATTCCAAGATTATTCTCCAATTTGCGGTATTTGATACGCTGATCCTTTGCCGCATAGTTCCGGCAAATCTCTCCTACAGAAGCATTCTCCCCATCGGAACCGTCCGCCAGGCAGAGTTCCCATTTCTCATAAGTCTGCGCTATTACAGAATCGATCATATCACGCAAAAACTGCTCCGGCGTATTGTACAACGGCACCAGAATGGAAAATGTCACATCTTTGGAAAAAGCAGTCTCTCTCTGCCTTGCCGCTTCCTCCGGCGACGGAAAGCTTGCCGTCCCGTGCTGCTTTCTTGCCGCAAGCTCGATCTTCTTTGACTTCGCCTTTCGGGCAATCCCCCTCGGACCGCCAAGATTCCCAATCCTGTTCTTCTGCCTGATCCCCCAGTGCATCATGACACGCAGCGGTTTACTCGCTTTCCAGAGCGGATTGTTTTTGATCCGCTTGATCTGTCTGTCTTTTTCTTCCGCCTGGGCTATGGCGTCCGCCAGTCTGCCGGACAATACGACACTTTTCTTTTTTTCCATTTTATATGCCGCTTTATATTCTTCGATTCCCCAGTCTTCCATATTCTCGGGAAGCTTGCTCTTCTCTTCCATCAATCCAGATTCCTCGATGCTTCTATCATTTATCTTTCGGTTGTCGCGCCGATCCTTAATGCTATTATAACCTCTCCGCATCAAATCCACAACAAAATATGGATAAAAAAACGCTAACCAAATTTGATCAGCGTCTTTACAAACTTCAAAGCATCAACCTACATGATATTAATATCCAGCTTGCGGATCTTTTCCAAAAGGATATCCTCATCTGACTGCGGATCTGAGGATGCATCGATCTGCCTGCGGATCTCCAGCATCTCCTGATCCGTCCGTGATATGACCTCTGCGCACTTTTCCAGTTTATCAACAATCTCCTGCTGATTCGGGATCTCCTGCTTATATTTCATCTGATGCTCCAAGCTCGCCCAGAAATCCATAGCGATGGTCCGGATCTGTATTTCCACAGCCATCTCCTTACGCTGCTCGGAAAAAAACACGGGCACCTTGACGATCAGATGAAGACTCCGGTAACCGTTCGGCTTGGGATGCTCTATATAATCCTTCCGTTCCACCAGCGTAATATCATCCTGTTTCAACAATGCTTCCGCGATTGTATAGATATCATCAATATACGGGCAGACCACACGGATGCCTGCCACATCATGGATACACTCTTCAATGCTTTGGAGCGTAAGTCCCTGATTCTTCCGCATCAGCTTTTCCATGATGCTGGACGACTTTTTCAGACGGGAGGTGATAGATGTGATCGGATTACGTCTGTATCGCACATTATATTCCGTATCAAGTATTTCCAGTTTTGTCCTGATCTCCTGGATCGCACAGGCATACATCATCATCAGCTCTTTATAATCAACAACCGAGCCGGCAAACCGCATGGCTTGATGAAACAGCGCATTGACCGCGGGATTGATATCAGCTATATCTGACAGCTCCAATCCGAACATATTTTCTTCCATAACATTCCTCCATTCTTACCGTACTTTCCGATGTTCCGACATGTACGCTATGATGTCCGACGTCTTTACGCAGCGCCACAGATATCATAAAATAGAAATGTTTACAAATTGCTTCCATTATGTTAAAAATTTATGAACTTAACTTTTACCAGTACCAATAGCAAAAGGCTTCCTGATGCTCCAGCAGAACCTCCACCAATCCCATTCCCATGGCAAAGAATATCAAGACAAGCATGATGAAAATCGCAGGCACATCATATTTAAATTCCGCTTCATCTTTCCTGCTGCCCAACAAAATCTCCACTCCCAACATAATGAATATACAGGGCCAAAACCGGAAGATCATGATATAATCCAACCCCGGCAGAAAGGTATGCGCCAAAAACAACAGTCCCGCAGTTACAAGCGTCACGCCAAATGTAATCGTCCCGATCCGATGAATTTTTTTCATAGTAATTCTCCCTCCAGCTGCTTTTTCTTTCCGCGGATCATATAGATGCCAAGAATAATAACCGCAATACTAAATACCATTTTAGGGAGATAGTAAAAGAGGAAGTCATTCAGAATCACACGAAACGCCTGCGGTAAATATCTCGCCACCACATAATAAAATGACTTAAAAAGGCCGCTGACGCCTATGAAGATCAATATGACCGCCACCACTTTGCGGTATTTCCCCGTATGCATCAATTGTTCACCTTCCTTTCCGGCAAACGGAAACANATATACATNTTNTACCTCAAAAAACATNTCATCCGGCAGTCCGGCAAGATTGTGTACGTGAAAAAAGCTGTAAAACCACACGATTGCCGCAATCACCACCATAAAATCAAACACTCCNCTATCAGCTAATATTAATGCCAGAAAAAAGCAGCTCATCAGACTGANGCCCATTTTCATAAATCCCATATACATCTCCCCTGCTCCCGGCAGCAGTGAACAGATAAAAGTTAAAAATTTGTTTTTCTTTTTGGTCATATCATTATTTCCTCCTTATTGATTATTTGATCATTTCGTGAAACCAATCTATAATTCCATTTGCAGCGCCGTCCGTTCTTTCCTTATCCTGAGCGTCAGTGTTTTGCAGGGATTCTTCCTCTCCCGGTTCCTCCCGCCAGCCTTCGTTAAAAAAAGCTCTCCCAAAACTCTGTCTTGTCAATGCATCCAGCTCCTCCTCCATGGCGCGCCGCGCATTGACTCTGTTCATGACCGCTGCTATGTCCCGGATCTGCGCCTGTTCTCTATCCGCAGCTATGTCCCGCATCCGTTCCAGTTCCGATTGCGCAGACTGCTCCATATAGTCCAGCGACTGCGCTTTATCCATCACCGGTACGGTAAGGATCACGATCACCGCTGCCGCTGCTGCCGCCATGATCTTGACACTATAGATAAAAAGCTGCATTCCTGCAGACGGCTTTTGAGCGCTCTTATCGTATGCCTCCGCTTTATCAAGGATCATGGGCTTTAAATATTCCGGCGCCTGACAAAGCGGTTTTGCTTCTACTTCTTTTACCAGCTGAGCCAGTTCTTCATCGCTAAGATACTCCCATTCCATACTTCTCTCCTTTCCATCCATATATCCTAATTCCTTAGAAATGTTACTGTTCCGCAGATGTTTCCATACCTTCCGGGATCCGTATTTCCATTAGTGTCCCAATTCTCTTTGATATCCGATTTTTCTGTCATTGCTTCGATTTCTAAAATTTTTATTTTTCATTTTCGATCTTTTCCCTCAGCATCGCTCTGGCGCGATAGATCTGCGTCTGGATCGTCTTGATATTCTTACCGGTTGATCCGGCGATCTCCGCCGCCTTCTTTCCTTCCAGAAAATACATGGCAGCGATCCGGTCATAAGGCGGCGACAGACTGCCGCATCTTATCTTCAATTCATGCCAGGCATCCTTTTCCAACATATGCTTTTCCGGCTCACCATCACCGGAAGACCGCAGATCCAGCATCTCTTCGGTGGAAGGGACGCTTCTTCGCTCCGCCTGTTTCATGTAATCGATGCATTTATTTGACGCAATCCGGCACAGCCACGCTTTTTCATTCGTTCCGTCAAAGCGATCCAGATGACGAAACGCCGCCAGGAAGGTATCCTGCGTCAGATCTTCCGCCGCAAAGTAGTCCTGCGTCATCTTCACACAGACGGAAAATATCAGATGCTGATATTTCTCTATCATCTGCGTCAGACGCTCTTTGGAATCCACATCCGTTTCCTCCCGCTTTCCTCTTCTCATAATATATAACGAATCATACTTCGNAAATCCTTCACCTATTTATAAAGCGTTTGTAAATAATTTATAAATCATTTCGAAACAATTTATTAAACGTATATAAACTCAATTAAGTAAACTGACATATTATCTATGCTCCATGTATAAATTTAGGGAAACGCTGTTTTAATCAGTGCTTCCATAAAGAGAACTGACTTATTTTATCCAAAAATAAATGCGGCTATGATGTTTCAATAGCCGCATCCATATTTTCCTTATGCTGTTCCTGCCTTTGTTTCTCCGCAGTACTTTCACCACATCTCAATAACCGCATTTACATTCTCTTCATGGTATAGCTGCCGCCGGCATTTCTGAAGGATTGTTTTACAGTTCCAATCAGTCCAACCGCCGCCAGGACATATCCCATACCCAGATCCTTTATATATGCCCACTTAAAGTTATCCTCGCTCATAAATTTTGACCATTTTCTGTTGATCTCCGCAAATGTCATATGCGCATGCTGTTCTTTTGCAGCCAAATACACCGCCAGACGTATAGAAAACTCATTCGCCAGAAAGATCATAACAATAGTGATCAGAACACAGATCACCACACCCTTCCTGTCCACATTTTTGCCAAGTACGGAATATCCTTTCATTGCGCCTCCAAAAATGGCTATTCCCGCTATGCCCGCAATAAAACCTGCCTGATAGATAAGTACCCACACAACAGCGCCGAGCAGAGATCCAATCAGCGCCCCGATAATGCCCAAAGGCAGATTGGATTCAACACTTAATTTGCTCTGGCGTTCCGCCTCCATCTGAGTCATCGATTGCCGCGCGCAGGTTGAGCAGAGAAAATGCGGAGCGCCATTGACATCATAGCTGCCAACGTCATATTCGGAACCGCACAGCTGGCATCCTGTACCCGCTCCTTCCGCCTGTAAAAATCCGATAAGATGATTCGTCACCGAATCGATCATCGGTATCGTATTCTTTGCAAGATTTGCCGGCATCAGCCTTACCTCGACCACATAATCCATGACATTTGTCTGAGTCACCTTTTTTTCCGCGACCCGCAACTGGTTCATGACACCATACGCCCTGTTCTTAAAGCTGTTCAGATCCATATTATCCGCAAGCTTGTAATTAATGCGGATCAAAAATCCCTGACTCATATGTACCGTCACATAATATCCCTTATACATACCCGCTGCCATATACGGTGTTCTGCGCATACTGCCGCTATCCGCCAGTATTTTATCCATGATTCCCGCCATGTTTTCCATTCTCCTTCTATCATTTTTCCGGTTATTTACTACTGTTTCTCATCTGCCGGTTCTTCTCTGTGCTTTTGTATATTTTATCGCAGGCCTCCGGTCTTCCAACTTCTGAACCCATCGCGCTGCGCCGTTGTACTTTTAATATTCTAGCACAGTTCTTTAACAAAATCCACATTTTCCCTAACAATAGACGCGGTTCTGCCCTGCCACTTAGGCGTGCTTTCCAGAATCAGCCTCTCCCCATACTGTACCAGCGGTCTGCCGCCCGCCCTGGGGCGAAACAGATATCCTACCTGATACTCCCCGTCCTGTATCTCCTGCACTTTGATCCTCACAACAAATCCGCACAATGCGCCATGCGGCTGCTTTGGCAGCGTCTCTGCCGCATCAGGACGCAGTTTATCAAATATCTCCAGCTGCTCCGCCATACCGTTCTGTCCGACCAGAATCAGCGCCCTCTCATATTCCGCCATNTCCCGGNCANTCAACGCGCACCAGCCTTCCAACTCCAGNACCGTGGAATCTTCCTCAAGNAGATCCGTCTGCCTCAGCCGCGCCTCATCCAGATGATACTGGTTCCATGCTCCCTTCCTGACAAGCTTACGAAACAGACTGTTCTTCGTTTCTCTGGGACAGTCAATCAGCTGTCTATGGCTGAACCTGTCATTCTGCTCATGTTCATACTGCATCTCTACATGATAATCTGCATCCAGACGCTCCTGTACCAGATGTCTGCTGTAAAATGGATCTTTCGCGTACAGCTTAGGATGCCGTTGGTAAAGCTTCTTCCTCTCCTGTAGCAGTCTTTTTTCCTTCGCCGCGTCCCGGTCGCTTCCCCGGCTGTAGGATTCATGATGGAACAGCACCACATCGTTTCTGACCAGATTGTAATATCCTTTTTCGTATAGGGTAAAACAGATANNCANATCATTATACGCCACAGCAANNTNCTCGNAGAACCNACCNNCTTCGTCATATTTTNTCCGTTCTACCGCCATACAGGCGGCCGTAACGGCAAGCACATTGTAATCCGCCAGATTGCGTCCATGATACAGACTTCCCTGATCTTCCATGCCGCCCAGCTTGTGTGCCGGTCCGATCTTCATATTGGCAATGCCCGCATGCTGGATGAGCCTTGAAGCCGGATAATAAAGCTTTGCCCCAACTGCTCCCGTATGGGGCTGCAACGCCTGCTCTGCCATGATGGTCATCCACTCTTTTCCCTGCACCTCAATATCATCATTGAGAAAAAGAAGGACGTCCCCTTTGGCATGGGCGGCTCCCAGATTACACATTTTGGAAAAGTTAAACTCCATCTCCTCATAAAGGTAAGTAAAATGCATCTGTTCCTGCATAACACGGATGATGCTTTGGTTTTCCGGAGCGCTTCCGTTATCTACAACGATCACTTCATAGGATGGATATGCGGTCACCTCGTGGATCGCATTCAGACACTGTTTTAACAGCTCCGGATGATCTTTAGAAGGAATGATCACCGAAACCAGCTTTTCCCCGTCTGTCATCGGATATCTGACATGAACTGCCTCCCGCTCCGGACAAATCTTTCCGGCGCTCCCTAAACTCCGTCCCTTATCCTGCCCGGGGCTTTCCTGTCTTTTCTTCATCTGTCCTGTTACATATCTATGATATAAGATCCTGTCAATATGTCCGAAGGATACTCCCATATCATCCGTCAGATAAAGCAGAAACCTCCAGAAAACAGAATATTCCCCGTATCCTTCTCCCGATTCCTTCAAGGCATCCTCTGATATGTCTTCCCTGCTTTCATCCGGCAGTTCTCCAAAAGCGGCTGCCTCCCCCAGCTTTTTAGCCGCTTTCTTAAGCAGTGACACCCTCATGACGATTATATTGCCGATATACAGGCAGGAATGCAGCGTATCCGGCGACCAATCCGGCTTAAACCATGGATTCTGCCGCTTCCGCTCTTCCTTGTTCCACTCATCCTCATCACCATATACGGCTTCCGCTTCCGGATGCGTCTCAAAATATTCTCCAATCCAATATTCTGTCTGCTCGGCAAGCCTTCCCTCCGCGCCGGTCAGGATCACATACTGCACATTTTTGCCCAGCTTCTGTAAAAATCCTGTCAGCATCTCCGCAAACGCACCAGTCTGATGCAGCGTCTGCGACGGAAAGATCCCTTCCCAGGGCTGTACGACAAAACATCCCACCTCTATCCTCCGGTCCGGGATGTTCCTTTCCCATTTTGCGATCCACTGTTCATAAGGCTCAGACTGACGCCGGTATTCTTTTTCATATTCCTCGATCCACTGTTTTTTTTGTCCAGTCATCTTCAAACATATTTCTCCATTTTAGTCCGTAACTGCCAATGTCTGCTCCGCCTTGTTACATAACCGCTGTCTGGAATACCTGCATTTTGCCTCCATCCAGATCTCATAGGTGTCAGGCGGCAGCATTTTCTGCGGAATCCTTGCCACAAAACCGGACAACTCCACATGCTTTTCATTCTTAATCGTCTTGCCCACATCCGGTCGCAGCCTTCTGATCGCCGGGATCTCATAGCATCCCTGTCGGCCTTTTAAGATCATCCGATACCGATAATCACAGCTGTCCAACCCACGCACATGTGCATGAAGATCGATCAGATAGCCGGGCGGCTTCCCCCGTCTGGCCAGCAGTTCCCTGTCCGCAGTATCCACCCGAATGATCAGCGTCTCATTAAGATCCGTTCCGGGATACTCCCTTGCAGATCTCCCGGATAATTTTTTCACCCTGCCGACCGGCGCGATATTGCGGTTCTCATACGGGAGCGTACATTCATAAGCCTCGCTGGCTCCGGTCAAATGCCTGCTGTAGAACGGATCATAATCATAATATCCCGGATTGCGCCGATACAGCACTTTCCGCTCTGCCGCCAGCCGTTCTTTTTTTGCCGGATCTAAATGATCATTGCCACGGGATAAGGATTCATGATGATACAGGATCAGATCGTTTCGGACAACATTGAACATCCCCATCTGATGCAGCCGGAAACACAGATCCACATCGTTATAGGCAACCTTCAGTTCCCCGGCAAAACCGCCCACCTGAAAGAATTTTTCTTTCGAGATCATCAGGCATGCAGCCGTGACACCGATCACATCCCAGACACCGCGGTTTCTCCCATAATAGTATTCCGCGCAGTCATCATACCTTAAAAGCTTATGGGCAGGTCCCTCATACATATTGGTAATACCTGCATGCTGGATCAGCGTGGTATCCGGATAAAGGAGCTTTGCGCCCACCGCCCCCACATGGGAAAGAGCAGCAATCTCTAACATCTTTGCAAGCCAGTCACCACTTAGGATCTCCATATCATCGTTTAAGAACAGATAATAATCTCCGCTTGCCAGGTCCGCCGCCAAATTGCACATTTTTGAAAAATTAAAATCCATCGGCTGATATTCATAGCGATATCCCAATTGTTCCGCATAAGCCTCATACAATCCGCGATTTTCCGGTCCGCTCCCGTTATCTATGACAATGATTTCATAGGTCAGGAAATCTTCGATTCCCTGTCCGCCTCTGGTATTCTGCATTTCAGTGCTTCCCTGACTACCATGCCTGCGGATGGATTCTACGCATCTGCGCAGGATCTCAGGATGATCCTTGGAGGGGATCAGGATACTGATCTGATGGCGCTCACAGCATACTTTTTTTCTCTCTTTATATGCCAGCCAGCGCCCCGGCAGCGCCTGATTGATATGCTTTTCTGATTCCTGCGGCATTTCCCCTGCAGACACCCGATCACAGTCCATATCTTCAGCCAGCCGACACCATATCCGATCCAGCAGCAGTCCCTCCTCGCCCGCTCTCTGTATGGGTTCCTCACGCCCGCCGACAATCCGCTTATGATACATCACGACATCCATCAACGCCGCCGGTTCCTGTGCCGTCAACAGCAATACGGCAGCATACAGCAGCTCCTGAACGCTTTTTTCCGGGTCTGTGTTCTCTGCCTGTCCTGCTGTGAAAGACATTTCACGAAGCTCCCGGATCGCCCTTTGAAACATTCCTGCCCTGACAGCAAAACACTCTCCGAAATAAAAGAACGACGCAAGCGTATCCGGCGACCATTCCGGTAGGAAACAGGGATTGCTCCGTCTTCCATGATGGTCAATCTCATCCGTATGAAAGTAAACGACTGACGTCTTTGGGTGCTTATGAAAATATTCCTCCAGCTTAGGCAGATACCCAGCCGACAGACTGCCTTCCTTTGCTGCGAAAAGAAGATAATCCTTTTCAGAAACACCGCCGTATATTTGACCGTTGAATAAATTCATTGAGAGAAGATCCTGACACAAAATCACAATATGCCCATATGACTTCATCCATGCCTCACCATCCATCTGATCACCACCTGCCATTCCCACATGAGACTCTGGCAGAACCTCCACCATATCTCTTGACAGCCCGGCTTCATAAATACGCAGAAAAGCCGCATAGGAATCCTTTTGCAGCTTTAATTCTTCTTCATATTTTCTTTCCTGCTGTTCATGCAGCTTTTTCTGTATCAGATGTTTCAGTGTATCTTCCATATTCCCTCAGTTCTTCCATTTCCATCTGCCCGTAAAACGAGCCGCGGTATCGGGATCCAGCTTGGTGATATGATATCTCATATCGATCCACGCAGCCCTGCCGGTATATCTGCAGTCGATCGTAAAGTTAGGATCCTCACCCTGAAACAGATAGACCCGTGGCGCGATCTCTATGCCGTTATGCCTCAGTCGCTTCCATGGGTAAGCAATTGGCTGCTGTTCCTTCTTATCTGACATTTNCGGAGAAACAAACTTTGCCTCTTCTAAAAATGCCTTCGGGTCACTCCCCTGATAGCAGCAAAGCTCCTCCATAGTGATTATGCAGGCATATCTTGACGNATCAAANCNCAGGCTCCTGATCCCATCCGCTATTGCCAAGGATACATGGAGCATCTCCCCTTCCTCCTGCAGCGGTTCCAGCCATTCAGACGCTTCCTCCGAGAATCCCTCTCCCCGATCCCAATAGATCTGTACCAGCCCTGCCGCCTTCTGATTCTGATAGATCTCTACTGCATCCCGAAGCGGCAGCACTTCATGGTGAATGGCATCGCGCATCTGGCTTAATGACATCCTTTCTCCCGTGACCTTCATCTGAAACTGCAGTTCCTCTTCCCGAAAGGCTTCCGGGCGAATCCCTTCCAGCCCCAGTCTGACAGCCATACCGTCAACGCTGCATGCCCTTCTTTTTTCACTTCCCATGCAATAACACAGCAACGCCCGGTATGCCACCTGATCTGGCGGAATCAGCTGATCATAGGTCCATTCATAATCAATCAGCTGCCAGCGCTCTCCATCGAGCAGAAGATTAGGAAAGATCAGATCATAATCCGTCACCTGCACTTCCGCACGATAACGGACCAATTCCAGATACTTCTTTAAAAGACCGTAAAAAGCCTCCATATCCTGCCGTTCCAGACAATCATCCAGCCTGGCTTCCAATGTCTCTCCCGGCAGATACGGGAAGCTGAGATACGTTGCACCCCGATGATTGCTCTCCAGTTTACAAGGACAGACCAAAAGACCGCTTCCGTCAAAACGCTGATTTAATTTTTTTCCGGCATCAAAAATCTTCTGAAGGTGTGCCTCCGCTTCTTTTGTCAACGCATGCTTTTCCACCTGNATCTGTCNGGATGGAAGTCTGACNATATCTGTCCNGATCGCATATTCTCCNGCCCGGTCANTAGAATACTTTGCATAGNCGATATCCNCCTCTTTTCCGATCAAGATCAGATAGGAATTGGAGAAGAACGGAAACTCCTCCTCCCTGATGATTCCGTCAAATGCATTCTTCTCATCAAACAATAACAGTCTGGAACGATCCATATTACGCAGATTCGTTGTAAGCTCGCCGGGGTTTGGCAGCCTTCTGTCAGAATAAAGCGTCGTCATAAATTTATAATCGGGGTACGGATAATAAAAGGAATATTCACCTACGCCGCATTCCTTACAGATCTTTTCCAATCCGGTTCTTCCAAAAGTCCGCACCAATCCGGTTGTAACTGTGCCGCTGCCTTCCTCCGCGCTGATTGGATAATCTTCAATCCCGGCAAAATATTCTCCCAGATGATCCTCCCTGCAGCCCGCAAAATATTTTAATCCATATTTGTTTTCTATCGCTATGATGATCTTTCCGTCCGGTGCAAGATGTCTTCTGATAATATTTAAAAATTCGGTATAAGGCGATTCGCCGCCGATATAGCCCTTGGCATATTCAAAGACACCTATCAGAAAAATATAATCATAATCCTGATCCAGAGAAGGTTCGATATCCTTAAAATTTCCCACTTTAATAGTGACGTTCTCTTTTTCCTGATTACGGTATGCATTGATCATGCTCCGCTTCTTGGATAGATCAACGCAGGTAAGTTCTTTGCATTTATCCGCCAGTGTGCCGGTAACCGCCCCGCAGCCGGAGCCGATCTCCAAGCCTTTCGCGCCGGACCTGATGGGAAGCCACTCGATGATATTGGCACGAAGCGGCGACAAGTGATAAAGAACTTCCCATGTATTCTTCTCTTCAATGATCCTGCCATATTCCTCCTGCCTATGGTTCATCACGATATCCAGAAGTTCATCCTCTGCCGCCCCATCGCAGTAGTAATCTTCATCCGGATAAAATTCCAGATCCAGCGTCACCTTGCCGATCTTCTCTATGCGGTTTTCCTGATTTGCACTTTCCATGAAATCCCTCGCCAGCCGTCATTATTTTGATTTGCACTGCGAAGCTGCAGTATTCCACAGCCAATTCGCGCTATCTTAGATCCTGTCAGATATTATCTTTCCTTCACCTGTACTACGGAATTCATATCATAGAATCCTACCGTATTTTTATCCGAAATCACAGTAATATTCAGAATATCATACAATCTGTGATATACCGTAAATGTGTCTTCCTCATATCCGGTCACGCCAAAGGACAACAGATACTCGCCCCCCTGCAGATCCATCTTCTGGGTAAAAGTAATGTCCTTCTTCTCCCCTGCCTTACAGCCATCTAAAAACGCTTTTTCAAACATGGTATTGGTTCCCGTGATCTCCGTACCTTTGACATTCTTAAACGTAAAAGCAAAAATCGGCGCGGCAACGTCCTCCATGATATCCACTTCCATATGGATGGTAAACTCCGTCCCCTTGATAATGGCATTAGAAGTCTTTCCCTGTTCATCCGTAACAAAATATCCTGTGATAACCGCCTTTTTTGACCCATACTCCAGCATCTCAGGATTTTCACCGGCGGTATTTTTCTTCCGCGCAGCCGTCCGTACCTCGTCATTTTCCAGAAGATCTATCTCCTCTGACATCTCCTCTTCCAGAACGTCCTCTCCGGCATGGTACTGCCCTACCAGAACCTGCTTATAGATATCGATCATCTCTTTCGGTGTGCCTTCCCCCAGTTTCATTCCTTTATTTAACAGTACAACCCTGTCGCAATATTTTGAAATGCTTGAAAGATCATGACTGACGAAAAGGATCGTCTTTCCCATTTCCTTAAATTCTTCAAATTTATGATAGCATTTTGCCTGAAAAAACACATCGCCCACGGACAGCGCCTCATCTACGATAAGAATCTCCGGCTCGATATTGATGGCGACTGCAAACGCCAGACGGACAAACATACCGGAAGAATAGGTCTTGACCGGCTGATTCACAAAATCCCCGATATCGGCAAATGCCAGAATATCATCCATCTTTGCCTTAATCTCCGCCTCCGAAAACCCAATCATCGTGCCATTCAGATAAATATTCTCGATTCCGGTATATTCCATGTTAAAACCTGCGCCAAGCTCAAGCAGCGCAGAGATACGCCCATTGACTGTCACCGTTCCGCCGCTGGGATTCAAAACGCCGGTGATGATCTTTAAGATCGTGGACTTTCCGGAACCATTGGTGCCGATGATCCCTACGGTTTCCCCCTTCTTAATGTCCATCGACACATCCCTCAGAGCGTAATGCTCCGTATGCCGTGGCTTTCTGGTAAGACGCAGCGCCTCCCTGACACGGTCAGCGTTTCTCTCATACAATTTATAGATTTTTGTGAGATCCTTCACCTCAATCGCAAGCGTTTCATCCCTGCTTATAGACATGCTTCTTCCAACCTCCGGTTTTTTAGGCTGTATTTTCCGCGCTTTTATCAACGCCGTTACAGAACATCCGCAAAATGCACCTTCAGACGTTTAAATATCAATGCTCCGATACCAAATAATACCGCTGTTACGATCCAGAAATACATCGTCGAATAAAAATCCTGCCAGAACCATACCTTTTCAAATAATGCGCTCCGATATCCATTGACCACATAATAGACCGGATTAATCTTAAACAGAATCTGAAATGGCTCCCATTTGTCCTTTAGCATCGGAATATCCCAGAGGATCGGTGTTGCCCACATCCCCACCTGCAAAAGGATATTGATGATCTGGGTCAGATCCCGGAAGAATATGACCACGGCACAGGTCGCATAGCTAAGCGCCAGCACAAACAAAAACATACATAAACTGAAATAGGGAATCTGCAACAGGTAAAGATCTGCCGTATATCCGTATGCAAAGTAAAGAATGATCATCACAAGCACAAAAAAGATATGGATAAAGGTCGCACCTATGATCTTAATGATCGGAAGGATGCTGATCTTAAACACTACCTTTTTCACAAGATAATTGTATTCCAACAACGCCTGTGTTCCATGTACGATCGCCTCAGAAAAATAAAACCACGGCACCAGCCCGGCGGTCAGCCATAAGACATAAGGTGCCTGAATACCGCTGGCAAGCAGCGTTGATTTATTCTTAAATATCACTTCAAACACAAAATAATAAAGAACTACCGTNACCACCGGCTGCANCANCGCCCAGAGCATGCCCATATAAGAACCGGCATATCTGGTATTAAAATCATTCTNCGCAAGNTTCNAGATCAGCCNNCTGTTCTGATAAAGCTCCTGCGGGAGGATGATCAGCTTATCATACAATATGATACAGACGATCAACGCCACCAGAATAATGACGCATGCAATGATCTTTTTGATTAATTCTTCCTGCGGATCAGCCAGCGGGTTATGATGAAAGATCAATATCAGGCTTCCGATCAATGCAACCAGTGTAACGATCGAGATCCCCACAGGCTTTGAAATCAATGGTTTCACAGTATTCCTCCAACTGCCTTGATATTGGAACATATTATTCCGGTCTTAAATTTCTCTCCTTACAATACGCCGAGAACGATCCCCACTTGGTATCCTTTTCCGACATAATCAGCTCCATTCCCTCCGGAATCGGCCATTCTACTCCGATCTCAGGATCCTGATAGAACAGACCCCCCTCATCATTCGGATGATAAAAATCAGAACATTTATAAGTAAATTCCGCATAATCAGAAAGCACTAAAAAGCCATGTGCAAATCCCTTCGGAATAAAAAACTGCTTTTTATTCTCCGCCGACAGAAGTACGCCATGCCATTTACCAAAGGTTGGGGAGCCTTCCCTCAGATCGACTGCAACGTCGTAAACTTCTCCGTTGACTACACGCACCAGCTTATCCTGCGGAAAATTGATTTGAAAATGGAGTCCCCTTAAAACACCCTTTTTAGATGCAGACTGATTGTCCTGCACAAATACCTGATCGATGCCTGCCGCCTTGAAGTCCTCATAATGATAGGTTTCCATAAAATAACCCCTTGCGTCGCCAAAGACAGTCGGCGTAATGACCTTTAGTCCTTCGATCCCGCATGTTTCCACTGTAATCTTTCCCATAATGACCTCCCTTGCTTTTCTAGCTTTCCCTTCGGCTTACATAACTTTTTGTTTGGATATCTATTCGGCAATCTGATATTCCGATAACCCAGTTACGCAACGAAAGCCTCCGTTTACCTTTAATGCACTTATCTTATATAGCTGAGATCCAGATCCACCCGTGTATTAATGCCGTCAATATGCCCATTGGAAGTATACTGCCATATACTGTAATTACCTGTATACAACGGCGCATCACGGTACTCCGCATCCCAGAGCACAAACTCCTGCAGCTTTTCATCCTCCAGACGTTGATAGTACCAATTCCGGCTGGCATAGACTCCTGCCTGATATCCCGCGTTCTGTATCGTCGTACAAAACGCCCGGCACACTGCCGTCCGATCCGCTGCGCCAAGCTGATCCGCCCTGCCATTGCCCCCTGCACTCTCCGTATCAATAAATACCGGATAATCAAGTTCGTAATCGCGGCACAGAGACACAACCATGGAAGCCTCCTCCACAGCCTCTACTTCATTGACTGCCTGCGTAAAGAAATAAACGCCCACATCTATTCCGGCATTCTTAGCGCCCTGGATATTTCTTAGAAAATACGGATCCTCCACCAGACATCCTGTTGACGAACCGCGATAACCGCACCGGATAATGGCAAATGTCACACCGCTTGCCGCCACTGCTTCCCAGTCAATATCTTTCTGCCATTTAGAGACATCGATGCCAAACACAGCCTCCGTCACTTCTAAGATCTCTGTCTTTTCCGATTCCTCAGCATCCGCAGCGGCAGAAGCCTCCTCGGTATCCTCTTTCTCTGCATTGATTTCGCTTTCCTCATGAATGTAAAATGAAATATCCTCGATCACCGTATATTCCAACTGGTCTTTTACGGATACCCGCATAGGATCAAGCGGAACTTCATATCCTTCCACCGCTTCCAATGAAACAAAATATTCCCCCGCAGTCAGCTCCGGAATATAAATGATTCCGTCCTGATCAAGATCTTTATATTCTCCCTGATCCTGAACCGTAATAAAAAAAGATTTTCCCCGTACTGCCTGTCCGCTCTCATCCACTACCGTAATACGGATATCCTTATATACGCTGCTGGCAAGAAGATAGAGCTGCGGTGTCTCACTGACAATGATACCGGAAGCAGGCGTAGGATCCGGATCAAAGAATGTCTCATCGCGCAAAAATGCACGAAGCTCCGCATCAGAGTATTTCTCCGACAATGTATCCTGCGTTTGATTCGAAAAAGCCGCCTGACCATTACCGCCCGCCGCGTCCTCTTTTCGGTTTACATAAAACACCATAGCAATCGCCAATGCTGCTACGCAGACTGCAATCGCAATGGCCTGCGCCCGTAATTTAGAGTCCATTGGCCACCTCAACCATATATTTCCCGTAATCCGTCTTCATCAACGGTTCCGCCAGCTTCAAAAGCTGTTCCTTATCAATAAAACCTCTCTTATAAGCAATCTCCTCAATACAGGAAATATAAAGTCCCTGCCGTTTCTGAAATGCCGCCACAAAGTCTGCCGCATCCAAAAGAGAATCATGATTGCCGGTATCTAACCACGCAAAGCCACGCCCCAGCGTCTCTACCCTTAAGGTTCCCCGGATTAAATATTCATTATTGATACTGGTAATCTCAATCTCACCCCTTGCGGAAGGCTTCACATTGGCAGCGATCTCCACCACGTCATTGTCATAAAAATAGAGACCCGGCACCGCATAATTACTCTTCGGATGTTCCGGTTTTTCTTCAATGGAAATCGCCTTTCCCTCCTCGTCAAACTCCACTACTCCGTATTCCCTCGGATCGCGTACATAATACCCAAAAATCGTCGCCCCACTCTCTCTGGAAGCCACGTTGCGAAGCACCCGCGAAAAACTCTGCCCATAGAAAATATTATCGCCAAGAACCAAAGCAACGCTGTCTTTTCCGATAAAATCAGCGCCAATGATAAAGGCATCCGCCAGTCCTCTCGGCTGCTCCTGTACGGCATAAGAAAACGTCATGCCAAGCTGCTTTCCGTCCCCCAAAAGTTCTTTAAATACCGGGAGATCCCTTGGCGTCGAGATGACCAGCACCTCCCTAATCCCCGCCAGCATTAAAGTCGATAAGGGATAATAAATCATCGGTTTATCATAAATCGGCATGATCTGTTTGCTGATCGCCTTTGTCAACGGATACAGCCTTGTTCCCGATCCACCCGCTAAAATAATACCTTTCATAAATCAACAAAACCTTTCTTCAATAAACATTTTACTTAAAATAATTTCTTTTATTTTAACACAAAACAGCGCAAAAGGGAACAGTCCGTTGAAAAACCCGTTCTGCTCCCATTTTGTCCGCTTTATCTGTTCTTGTACATATCCTCGTAGTACTTCTGATAATCGCCGCTGGTCACGTTCTTCATCCATTCCTCATGCTCAAAGAACCATTGGATCGTCAGCCTGATGCCTTCCTTAAACATGGTTTCCGGCTTCCAGCCGATCTCTTTTCCGATCTTATCCGGCGCAATGGCATATCTTCTGTCATGCCCCTTACGATCCTCCACATATGTGATCAGATCCTTTGTCACCAGCTTCTTTCTTTCATCATCATCCGGCAGCATCTCCTGCAGCGTCTCTATAATAATATTAACAATCTCGATATTCTGCTTCTCATTATGACCGCCGATATTGTAAGTCTCATATAATTTCCCCTGCTCCTGAACCATATCGATTGCCTTGGCGTGATCCATGACATACAGCCAGTCGCGCACGTTCTTACCGTCACCGTACACCGGCAGCTTCTTCCCATGCAGCGCATTGTTAATGATCAGCGGGATCAGCTTCTCCGGAAACTGATACGGTCCGTAGTTATTGGAACAGTTCGTTATATTGGCCGGAAAATGGTACGTATCCATATATGCCTTCACCAACAGATCAGAGCTTGCCTTACTTGCCGAATACGGGCTGTGCGGATCATAGGGCGTTGTCTCATAGAAAAACGCATTTTCATCATCCGGCAGCGACCCATAGACTTCATCCGTGGACACATGAAGGAACTTCTTTCCCTCTTTAAATGTCCCGTCGGACAGCTCCCATGCCGCTTTGGCACAGTTTAACATGACCGCGGTTCCAAGCACGTTCGTCTGCACGAACACCTCAGGGTTCTTAATGCTTCGGTCTACATGGCTCTCCGCCGCAAAATGAACCACCCTGTCGATATCGTTCTCGGCAAAGATCCTGCCGATGGCCTCCTTATCACAGATATCCGCACGGATAAACGTGTAATTCTCCCTGTCCTCGACATCCTTAAGATTCTCCAGATTGCCCGCGTAAGTCAGCGCGTCCACATTGATGATCCGAATCTCATTATCATATTTTTGAAACATGTAATGAATGTAGTTCGAACCGATAAACCCAGCCCCGCCTGTCACCAGATACGTCCTCATATTGATTTTATACTCCTTTCTGATATTGCAAAATAGTATTTTAAATAAATTTCTCTTTAGGCCTAGTATCCCAGATAACTGATATTCATATCCACCTTTCCGCTGATACCGCTGACAGTTCCCTTATCCGAGTACTGCCACATATCATAACGGCTGCCGAAAGTAGCTTCCGACGCATACTGTGCCAGCCAGATCCGGTAACCACTCAGTGAACCGTAGCTCAGATTATCATTATACCACGATTTCGACGCATATACACCTGCAGAATATCCTGCATTTCGAATTGTCTCACAAAATGCCCGGCAAACCGCTGTTCTCGTCGCACGATCCAGTCCGTCCGCACGTCCGTTGGCCTTTTCCGTATCAATAAATACCGGATAGGAGATGCTGTAGCCTTTGATCAGGCTGATTACCATGGACGCTTCCTCCACAGCCTCTACCTCGTTAATTGCCTGCGTAAAGAAATATACGCCGACCTTCAACCCTGCCGCAGTTGCACCCTGAATATTACGTTTAAATGTCGGATCCTCTACCAATACACCTGTGGAAGACCCACGATAACCGCAACGGATGATGACAAAGCTGATACCGGAATTTTTCACTGCATTCCAGTCGATGGAACCGTTCCATTTGGAAACATCGATTCCCAAAACGCCATTGTTGTTCATGGCAAGTATACCTTCGTTATTAAAGTGATACTTAATGCCCTGAATGATCTGATCGCCTGTCACCTTATTGTGGTTCTTATCATAATAGTAAACATTGCCATTGAGCGTCTGCCATCCCGTATAGATGTATTCCACATCCGCCTTGATATAAAATGCAGACGCTTTGTANTANTCCGCAAAAGTTGCCNCTACATAATTNCCGGAAGAATNNTTAACATAAATCTGATTACNATTNTTATCCACNANCTTACTGNTCGTATCCTGTTCCGGATTAGCAACAACCNTNACGGTACATTCNGNTGATTTNGTATTGCCNGCAGCATCCTTATANGTCACTGTGATCTTNGCTGTTCCATTNGCNNCCGCAGTNACCTTNCCNGCCGCGTCAACCGTCGCCACGGNAGTATCGGAGCTCTTCCATGTCATCTTACCGGCATCNGTGATCTTCGTACCATCTGACANCGTCACNGTCGCCGTCAATGTCTCGCTGGTATCCTTTCTAAGAGTCAGCGACGTTTTATCCAGTGCAATATCCTGCATCGTCGCCTGTGTTACCTTCACCGTACAGTCCGCAGATTTGGTATTGCCCTGCGCGTCCTTATAAGATACGGTAATGGTTGCAGCTCCTGCCGCAATACCGGTCACCTTACCTGATGCATCCACTGTAGCTATTTTAGCATCACTGCTCTGGAATGTAAAGTCAGAGGCAGCTGTTATCTTCGACTGGTCTGTCATAACCGCGCCGGCAGTCACGACCTTACTTTCTGAAACAGACAGCTCCAACGTCGCCGGACTGACCGATACCTGAGAAACGGTTACCGCTGCCGGTTTTGCTTCCACTTTAATCTCACAGGTTGCGCTTCCTTTATATATGACATTATCTTCCGTCTTGGAAAATTCCACTGTGATCGTTGTTGTGCCTTCCTTCAGAGCCGACACCTTGCCGTCATTTACTGTAGCAACGGCTCCATTACTGCTCTTCCAGCTATAGCTTCCGCCATTGATAGCAGAACCATCATACTTTGCAGATGCAGTCAATGTAATCGTTCCGTCGGTCTGCAATGTTTTCTCGCCGCTGATCGTTACTACTGCAGTTCTGTTTTCAGGATTTGTTTCTTCCGCTTTACCGTTTCCGCCTTCATTGTCGGATACTGTACTATTATCTGATGCGGTANTATTTCCTGATGCAGTACTATTNCCTGATGCGGTACTATTTCCTGATGCGGTACTATTTCCTGATGCGGTACGGAACAATTCATGCATGATGAAATACGGACGCATCGCTTCCGCTGCCCTCTGTTCAGATGCCACACTAACTGTGTTTCTGGCAGAATAGGAAGGCTCCACAATCGTATTTTTATCTACCTGACGATATCCATCAGAACCATCCACCGCTACTCTGGTAGATTCTACCCATTCCACGGTATCCGTTACCACAGGAACCGGCTCTGCCGCTGCTTCGACTTCCGCATTGTTAATAGCGGTATCCTCTTCCGCAGCATTGATTTCAGACTCTGTCTTAATTTCCTGCGTCACGTCAATCTGCTCATACACTATCCGGTCTTTTACCGTTACNGAAGATGGANAGTCCGNNAATTCATAGCCCTCTAACGGCATCACCTCNACCTGATATACCCCNGGNGTCACNGNCTNATCGTAAATGATANCATCCANATCCTCGTCCTTAAGTGTATATACTTCCTTCCCGTCGACCTTCAGAATAACCTCAAATGCCACACCGGTGATCAGACGGCTTGTCGCCGTATCAATAAATTTGATCTTAAGATCGCGTTCTACAGAAGTACATTTTACTTCAACAGAAATAATCTCATCTGTCTCTTCCGGCTCTTCCTCCATAGGCGCTGCCATATGAGCATCTGCCATCGCCATCAGACCGCTTTCACCCGCAATACCGATAGAGGAAAAGTTCTCTCCGACATCATAAAGATTAAAAGCATCCGTCGTGCGGTTACGGTTTCCAACAGCCACAAGCGTAATAATCGCAACACATATGATCAGAGCTCCCATGCCGACTGTCACCCAGTCTCCTACTGCAAAATTGCGGAAAAATGCAAGTATTCGGGTTTTGATATCTTTCTCTCTCTCATCCCCGTATGCTTTGTCCCCTGCATACGCTTCTTCATCATAATAACCTGCCTCTGAAGCATAACCGTCTCCGGAATCATAATATCCTTCCGGATCATAGCCATCCCCGGCATCATAATATCCTTCCGGATCATAGCCACCCTCAGCGTCATAATATCCTTCCGGATCATAGCCACCCTCAGCGTCATAATATCCTTCCGGATCATAGCCACCCTCAGCATCATAATATCCTTCCGGATCATCACTTTCCTCGGCAAGCTCATCCAGATCTACAAAATTCACCGATCCTGTATACTGCTCTTCCATCTGCGCATTGACTTCTTCCGAAATATCGCTCATCAGTATTGTATCTACAGAAACTTCGCCCTGAAAGACCTCCATACCCGCATTTTCTTCATCAAAAGGGGCATATGATTCATCCTCATATTCTGCAACATTTTCTATTGCATCATTTTCATTGGAAAAATTTTCCATAACATAAGGTTCGTCGGTTGTATCTTCATTATCTATATTGGTAATCTCATCGCTGTATTCTTCTGTGTATTTTTTTGCTTCTTCTATAAAATCAATATAGTCACTTTTTTCTTCCGTATATTCATCATGGTAATCTCTATTTTCTTCCGTATATTCATCAAATTCTTTAGGATAAACACTGTTTTCTTCCGTATATTCATCAAATTCTTCTATATAATCAGTATTTTCTTCTGTATATTCATTAGAATCTTCTGTAGGATCGTCGTACATCTCCTGTACCTGCGGGATATGATCCGTAAGATCCAGGTCGATGATATCAAATTCTTTTTTCATACGTCCTCTCCATTTCTACTTTTTTTCAGCGCTGTTACAACTTTCTCGGACATTATAGCATGTATTATGTNAACAAGGCAANAAAAATGATGNATTTTGNGATGGTAATAACTGTATGGATTTNCANTTTTTANTGTGTTAAANTATTANNAGCATNAAAANTTNAAATAANTTATNTNTNTAATNNATNGATAACAGGGANNAATNAANTGAAAAGCAATTTTTTCAAAAAAAAAACGGAAACGAGGAAAATTATGAGACCTGACTTTGATGATGAGGATCTGGAAAAAATCGATCTGGGCGCTCCGATAACCATAGATGAGCCAGAAACATATATTGAGGAAGAAACATACGATCCACAAGAAGACGATGAAGAAGACGAAAATTCCAATCTGGCAAAGATCATACAGATCGTCATTCTTTCCGCGATTGCGATCATTCTGTTTTCCTCTGTCTATCTTCTGATACGCTGGCAGCGCGGCAGCGCGCCGGATATTACGGATAATAACGGCAACCCTGCCTATGAAGTGGATTCCGTAGATTATCATGTACCGTTTAATCCTTCCTCATTAGAAGGCTATGTTGACGACGGAGAACAGAATATTGTTATTTTAGGCGACGATACCATTTTACATGCACAGGGCGAAAACGGCATTTCCGATCTGCTTGCCGAAGCAACCGGTGCCAATGTCACCACGCTTGCCTTAAGCGGAAGCACCGTGGCGCTGCAGGAGCTTTCCTACACGCAGGAATATGCCGAAGACGCTTATAACCTGTATTATATCATCTCCGCCATCTGCGCCGGGGATATGGGAAACTATGATCTGCAGTATGCCGCGCTGAGCGAAATAGAAAATAACAGCGCGTACTACGATTACTGGGATAAGCTGCACGTCATCAACTTTGATAAAACAGATACCCTGATCATCTGCTATGGCTACTGCGACTATCTTGCCGGCAGACCCTTGACGGACGGCGACATTTACAGCAAACAGCCTTATGGGCATGAAAACGGTACTGCCGGTTCTCTTGACGACTGCCTGAAACTGCTTCGGGAACGATTCCCCTATATGCAGATCATCATCTCCTCACCAAGCTATTGCTTTGTAACCGATGAAAATGGGGATCTGTCCGGCGCCGATGTCTGCTTTAACGCCGAAAACGCTACTATGGGCGACTATGTTCTCAATATGAAAAATGTTGCAGAAGCCAATCATGTTTCCTTTGTGGATAATTATTTCTTTGAAGAATATAACTTTTCAAATTACGAAGAATATCTGGAAGAAGACGGGACATTTCCCAATGAAGCGGGACGCCGGCTGATCGTCAACCATATGATGCAATTTATCTACAAAAACAGCTAGCCCTGCGGAACTACATATTTTCAAGTTCCTCACGCCGCTGTTCCCAGTCGATCTCGGTATATTCATATACCCGGTAAACTCCGGACGCAAGCAGCAGCCGGTAGCCGTTCTCCTCCGGGACATTGATGTAGCCCTTTCTGGCATCCACAATGATATACCTTGTGTAATTATAACTGCATTTTTGCGCCAATGCTTCAAAATCCACAGTCGATGCATACATAAGCTGATAAAATCCATTGGGTTCGCTCCAGTTTTCATCCCATCTCTCCCTGCCGTACGGCATCCGAAGTTCTATATCGTACTGCCTGACAAATCCCAACAGCTCAGCCGGAAATGCCGCATGCACCACCCCTTCATCATATTCCTCCAAAAAATCAATGATAGTGATGATTTCCTCCGGAATCTGATAGACATTCTCCGTTTTTCTGAAATTCGGATTACTCGTATAAACAAACTCTCCGCCCAGCAGCAATATCAGAAAGATCATGCAAAACCCGGTCAGACGGTGTTCCGCAATTAACTGCGTTCCCACATATGNAAGACCGATCCCTACCGGCAGCATCCNCCACATCCNCCNGTAAGTCNTCGCATCCACATAATTGACATACGCATAATAGACCGGTGGCAGAAAGATAAACAGAATGATCACAACGCTTCCATACAATAAGATCGTCCGTACCGTGCGATTTTTTTCCGCCAAAGCCAGATAGAAAAGGGAAACGAAAAAAAGCGCCATCAATATACCTCTGCCGCTATAAACAGAATATACATCAAAAATCTCATCCATCATTTCCATCCGGTCTTCCAAAGACCTCCTATCCAAAAGTTTCCAGCTTCGGCTTACCACAATACATAGATCAATATATAAATAACACATGGCAGCGCACTGAACATTCCTGCCGGGATAACACTAAACCGTTTATTTCTTACGGCAACGATCATAAGGAACAGTCCTTCCAGAAAACATAACAGCAAAAGTCCCAGACTGCTCGCCAGCGCCCCGACCAGATTGACCGCCAAAAGAGCCATCATCAGGCGCGGCAGACTTGTCCCATATCCCATCTCGTCATCTGTCCGTTCCTTCTCCGTATATGAGCAGATCCTAAGCAGAACGTAAAATGCCGCAGGAATCGCGATATTGGCAAGCACCGATTTCCCCTGCCATGTTCTTGTCACAAAAAATGTTTCATTGGTATAGATCGAATAGCTTCCAAACAGCTGCATCCCCACCATCAGCGTCATGAATATGGAGCGTTTCTCCCGTTCATGATCCGGAAAAAGAATGGCTGCCGCCTTATAGTAGATCAGATACGTCAGAATGATCAACGCAAGCGGAAGAACCGTATGCGCCACAGCAGATGCATGCATATCGCTTTTTCTGGAAAGGAATGCGATAAACATAGGAAACGGCGCCAGCACATGTCTCGCGTCAAGCGCCCCGTAACCGCCGACATAGGCATTTTCCAGATACATCGTATCTTTCTGCGCCGCGATCTGGGCATGTGCCACATAATACGCATCGTCTCCGTCCGGAGTGCTGATATAGACAGATAAAAAAAGCTGAAAAACGATCAGACAGATAAAGAATACCCAAGTGGCGCGTTCGCTTCCGCCCATTCTTTTCCACGAAGGGATAAAAAAATATCCCCGGACAGAATCTTTGCTGATTCCATACAACATGACAAAGCACCCTGCCAAAGCCAGCAGATACATAACTGAAGAAAACAACCACGCCAGATCAGACAATGACTGCCTCGACAAAACCATGATGCTTGCTATGATCTGAAAAAATGCCAGCATAAATATCCAACCGGAAAAATAAACCGTACCTATCCTTTTCTTTCCCTTTTCCAACAGATAGGACGGGATGATCCCCGCCATCATGGGGATCAAAAACAGCCATATGATAAAGCATACAGTCTGCTGCAATATCGACATAA
>WFLX010274526.1_pt1 | contig 48782 bp, 50 predicted proteins | sample 4967041 | NCBI WGS metagenome assembly WFLX01 (sample SAMN12857096, study PRJNA449069) | gut metagenome | isolation source: stool from male and female vole | host: Microtus ochrogaster | place: USA:Florida | collected 2017
GTATCAAATTCGTTCTGCTAAAAGCATTAAGCGTCTCTGGCTGATTGCTTCGCTTGTATATTTGCTGGCTTGCCTTGAATCGGAGCGTTTTTGCTTCTCTGGCGTATTTCGTTTGATTTTATGTATTCTTTATCGCGAACAAGTCTCCTTCATTTTTGATTATGCTGCTAATGGTGGGGATAAGTTTGCCCTCTTGCAGAAAATCGCTGGATTCTTTTTGTGCATTTTGACGAATTCTTTCTAGAAATGCTCATTTATAGTATTATAAAAATGAAAGAATTGATTTTTGTTAAAGAAATAACAATCAATAACAAGTATGGAGTGCTTACTGTATCAAGTTTACAGGTAGCCAAAGACTTTGAAAAGGAACACAGAAATGTAATTCAAAAAATAACCAATATTATGGCAGAAATTAACTCAGCTGAAAATTCAGCTCAGTACTTTATTGAAAGTTCCTCCACTGATAAGAGTAGTAAAAGCAATAAGTGCTATGATATAACCCGTGACGGTTTTTCACTTCTCGTCATGGGTTTCACAGGAAAAAAGGCTCTCGAATGGAAGATTAAATAAAGACTTCAATATATTATAAAAATGAAAGGATTGATTTTTGTGCAAGAAATAACAATTAATAACAAAAATGGAGTGCTTACTGTATCAAGTTTACAAGTAGCCAAAGACTTTGACAAACAACACAAGCACGTACTTGATGTCATCGAAGAACTCAAAAATGGGGTAGCCGAAAATTCGGCAGCCCCCCTGAAAAAGGCTTAAAATCCAAGGTTTCTGATTATTTTATAGAAACAAAATATCAGCACCCACAAAATAAGCAGTGGTATAAACGCTACGACGTAACCCGTGACGGTTTTTCGCTTCTCGTCATGGGTTTCACAGGAAAAAAGGCTCTCGAATGGAAGATTAAATACATAGAGGCTTTCAACAGCATGGAAAGACAATTAATAAATGTCAATTCAAGTATAGAGGAAATTGTAAGCAGAGCGTTAAGCGAGAGGACAGAAGAAATTGTCACCAAAGTATTGAACGAAAAACTTGAGACAATTATTGTCAGAGCGGTAAAGAAAGTTATGGCAGAAACCTTTAAAGAAAAACTAACGGAAGTTGCCAGCGAAACCGCAAAAACACTGATTCCGTGTTTTGAGGTACTGGACAGAAATTTAACCGGATTTGCAGGACATTTGCGTAACAATGCGGAAAATGAAAAAATATTCAGACTTTCCCAGAAGTTAAGACAACAGGTTGACAAAATGATTATNTCCGGAAAATATTCATGTCAGCAGATTGCGGACTTTATAACCAAAAAATCCGGTATAAGAATTTCNNCTGTTATAGTCAGCCGCTATATAAAAAAGTATTTTGTATTATAGGNATAATTTTCNCGGTACATGAATATAATTATAAAAAAAGCGGAGGTAAATATATTCATGCAGGACAAGAATAATATAAAGCAGAATCAGAATCTTATACTTCAAAACCGTAAGAATCTGAGTATTTCGGGAATAACTGATGTTGACAGCTTTGACGAAAAAGCCATATGCCTATATACACAGCTCGGTGAACTTACCATACAGGGCAGAGAATTACATATAGACTCAATGAGTGTGGAAACCGGTGACATGACCATCACTGGTGACATATGGGCGATTGTATACGGCGACAAGGAACGCAAAGGACCTTTGTCGTTGATGGGGAAACTTTTCAGATGAATGTGCCGGAGACTTTTTTTTCTGTGAGTGAGGAAATTTTTCTTTTCGGACTTTCATGTGTTTTCGGGATTATTATAGGAATATGCTACGATGTTTTCAGAACCGCAAGAATANTGNNTCCGCATAATACAGNTCTTGTTGTGATTGAGGACGTTGCATTCATGGCAGGATATGCAATTTTNCTTTCGTCGTTTTNTTCCGCAGCCGCAAGGGGTGAACTTCGNTTTTACTNTNTTATCGNAAATGCCCNCGNATTTATTGTGTATTTCTTTACTCTCGNAANCGTTGTTATAAGTGCTATGAAAAAGATATACTTTGCTTTTAAAAAGGTGACTGAAATAATTCTTAAACCTTTTAAGAAGGTTTATGTAATTTTATATGCAAAAGTTGATAATAAATTTGTGAGAAATCNCGAANATTCTGTTAAAAAATATAAAAAAANNTCTTTTNTATTGNTAAANAAGATGAATTTGTTGTATAATAAAAAGGAAAATAAAAAAAGAAAGAACGTGAAGAACGTTGCCGAAGAAGCCAAAACAAAAGCCAAGGAGAAAGAGCCTGTTTAATCGTGGGCTGGTAAAGCTTGCTGCTGCTTCAGTCATTATCGGCTGCGGTGTGCTTATTATCACAACTGAAAAGGATTGTGCAGAAAAAGAACGTGAACTTGCGTCCGTTCAGTATGAAATAGATTTGTATGAAGCAGAGAACACAGAGCTTCAGCGTGTTCTGGACAGCGACGATATAACTGCGTATATGGAAAAAACCGCAGTTGAAGAAAGAGGTTACGCTTATCCGGACGAGCGAAGGTTTTACGACACGTCAAGGGATTAATATTAAAGGAGTTTTATATATATTATGCAACTGGAAATNGGAAAANTTTATAATGNCAGAGTTNAGGGAATCACACAGTATGGTGCTTTCGTCGATATAGAGGGCGGCGGCACTGGTATGGTACATATTTCCGAAATTGCGAACACATTCGTAAACGAAATCCGTGACCACCTTACAGAAAATCAGGAAGTAAGAGTAAAGGTCATAGGAATCAATGAGGCAGGAAAAGTCAGTCTTTCAATTAAAAAGGCTAAGGACGCACCGCCTGTACCGCAGAAACCTAAAAGACAGAATGACGGTCAGCGTAAAAGCAGACCAAATGTCTATGAACCGAAAAAGACCATTCCTCAGTCTGAAATGACATTTGAAGATATGATGTCACATTTCAAGCAGAGCAGTGAGGAGCGTATGTGCGACTTAAAAAGAAGCACTGACAGAAAAAACGGTACAAGAAGAAAATAATAAAACAGCCGTCCTTTCGGGGACGGTTTTCTGCTGTATAAATGATTATTACACGAAAAATATGTGAAATACATTGCAATATTATCTNTGTTNTGATATAATGTACGAAGTAATTTTTTTGGAAAGGAAAAAANTATGTTNAAATATAAAAAAATAACGNCTTTTNTAGTGAGCCTGCTGATATGTTTTTCAGCGTCACAAACAATAAANAGTGTNTTTGCGGAAGAAANAGNAGAAACAGCAACANAAAGTGTTGCAGATGAAGAACAATCGGAAACAGAAGAAGATTATGAAGCACAAAATGAAAACGACAACTATATAACTTCGGGAGATTTCGTGTACTCTGTCATAGGTGACGGAACAGTCTGTATTGAGAGCTGTACAAGTACGGAAACAGACCTTATTATTCCAGAAAGTATCGACGGAATGACCGTTGCAGAACTCAGTGGAAAGGCTTTCGGAGACACTCCAGACCAACCATACGAAACAATAANCATACCTGCGTCTGTAGCATATATATCTCAGGACAATCCTTTTATGTACTGTTCGGCACTCAGGGAGATAACAGTTGATTCGGCAAACAAGGACTATATTTCTGAAAACGGTGTTATTTATTCAAATGACAAATCAATGATTATCTGCTATCCGCAGGCTAAGGACGGAAAAAGTTTTGATATTCCGGAAGGTGTCAAGGAAATAGGAGTAGCCGGAATTTACGGTACAAAACTCAGTGAGATAAAATTTCCGTCATCTCTTACAAGTATAAACCGTTTCGGTCTGGGGGGAAACGTTAATCTTAAATCTGCCGACATGAGCGGTACTGCTGTTGAAAGTATCAGCACAGCAGGATTTGTGGAATGTACATCACTCAGTGAGGTTCTTCTGCCGGACACTCTTATGGAAATAGATATGGCTGGATTCATGTCATGTGAAAGTCTCGAAGAAATAAAGCTGCCCGATTCCCTTACTTATGTAGGACAGTCTGCTTTTATGGGTACAGCCCTCACTCAAATTGAAATTCCGGATTCAGTTTCCGAAATAGGTTACAGTGCTTTCGGTTACATTGATGACGAAACCACCGTTGATGGTTTTCTTATCATAGGTTCATACAATTCGGCGGCATATACCTATGCAAAAGATTACGATTATGACTATGACTACAAAAATGATTTTGAATTTACAACTCCTGAAGCAAATGCAGAACTGGAAGAATATAATTCATTGGATAAATCAATGTACGGAGATTTTGAGTATACAGTAATAGACGGTGAAGCTGTAATTACTGGCTGTACTTCTGTTGATATTAAAATAGAAGTTCCATCAGAAATTGACGGCATGACCGTAACAAGAATATACACAAGTGCATTTGGGGGCTGTACGGCAGAAGAAATAATTATCCCCGAATCCGTAAAGACAATTGACAAACTCGCTTTTTACAACTGTTCATATCTTAAAAATCTCACCATAAGCGGTGCGGAAACTATCGGAGAGAGTGCATTTGCCCTCTGTAATTCTCTTGAAAATATAACCATTTCGGGAAACTGCAAGAATATTGAAGATGATGAACCTTTTATTTCTTGTCTGATGCTTGAATCAATTACAGTAACGGACGGCGAAGGTGAATATTCCTCCGAAAATGGCGTACTCTACAATAAGGAAAAGACTGTTCTGATAGCTTATCCGGCAGCAAAGAGCGACAAAAAATTTACTGTTCCGTCGGGTGTTAAGGAAATCGGTATTTCTGCATTCTGCAACAATTCGTATCTTGAAGAAGTTGACCTGACAGGTATTGAAAAAATAGGTGCTTATGCGTTTGAGGGAAGTAAAAGTCTGAAAAAAGCTATGCTTTCAAAGAATCTCACAACGGTTGATGTGTATGCGTTTGCGGACTGTCCGAATCTTATGGGCATACGTGTTTATAAAAGTACTGATACCATCGGAGATTATGCTTTTGGTTATAAGTTTGATTCTGCTGCTGCTGAATCCGGCGAAACAGTTTCTGACGATAACATGGTAACTGTTGACGGATTTAAAATTTATGCCGACGAAGATTCAACGGCTTATTATTATGCAAAAGTCTGCGGTATAGAGGTTGTAAGCGGTACGGTTGAGATTTTCGGCAAAAATGTTGTTGTGGGATTTCTCTGGACAGTAGGTGGAATCATAGTTACACTTATTGTCGGACTGACTGGATTTTTCACAGTAAAAAATGTAAAAAAGAAAAAAGCAGAAAAGAGAAAGGAAAAATAATATGAATTTGAAAAAATTTTTTGTGACGGCTGCTACTGCTGTGATGTCCTTTTCTTTTATGACACTTATCCCTGCATACGCCGATAATCTTCAAGGTCCTGAAGATACTCTTACAGACGGAATTTTTACATATGAAATGGTAAACGGTTCATATACAATAGTATCGTGTGATGCAAATTCCATAGTAGAAAGTATTCCGTCAATGAGAAACGGCTATGCGATAACGGCAATCGGTGACGGTGCATTTATAGGCTGTAAAGGCATATCTGAACTTGAAATACCCAACACTGTCCGTTCAATCGGAATGAACGCATTTGTAGGCTGTACGTCGCTGAAAAAAATTGTTATTCCCGACACTGTAACCGAAATTTCTTCATGTGCTTTCATGAGATGTACTGCATTGACAGATGTCGAACTTCCGGACACAATTACCACTATCGGAAATTATGCCTTTGCACAGTGTGTCAGTCTTGAAAGTATTAAACTTCCGGAATCGCTTACCACAATAAATCCCGAAGCTTTTACAGACTGCTATTCAATTTCTTCATTTGATGTTTCTGAATGTCCGTCTTTTGTCTTTGAGAACGGAATACTATACAATAAGGCAAAGTCNGAAATTTATCGTGGTTCTGTTGAACTTGAGGGAGATTTGTACATTGAAAATTCTGTTTCCGTAATCAGACCCGGAGCGTTTTCCGCCTGTCAGAAACTTGAAAACCTGTTTATTCCGTCGTCGGTATCAACTATCGGAGCAGACTCTTTTTCAAACTGTAATGCACTAAAAAAAGTTGATTTAGAACAGGGAATAACTATACTTGAAGCTGGTGCTTTTATGTACTGTTCAAGTCTTGAATCAGTTTCAATTCCCACTACCATTACCGAAATAGGCGAAGAGGCTTTTGCCTATTGNAGCGNACTTTCAAAAGTGATTATTCCGNAAGGTNTAACCTCAGTCGGAGCAAGNGNGTTTCTCGGCTGTGACANTCTTGAAAAAATAAANCTTCCTAAAAGTGTGAACACAATAGGAGAGAATGCTTTCGGTTACACACTGAACGNTCAGGAGTTAACAACACAGGAAAATTTCAGCATGAGCGTTTATTCGGGTTCTTCTGCTCTCAAATATGCAAAGGACAATAAAATTGATTACACTGTTGCTGACAAAAGTCTGAAAAAGACCGCATTTATAATTATAGCAGTCGGTCTTATACTTGCAGTAGCTGTTTTTGCAGTAGTACTTATGTCAAGAGGAAAAAAAGGTGCTTCCGTCGGAGCAAAGAAAGCAAAAAAAATTGAAGAAGAAAAAAAGGCTGAAGAAAATTATGAGAAAATTGTCGGTGATGACAAATAACAATTACAAGTTTTATAATCTGTAAAATATAAGAACGGATTTTTTATGTCCGTTCTTTTTTATTAGCCCTGTAAAATAAAATATTTTTTTATGTAACGGCTTATTGTCATGTACGAAATTTTCATGCCGGAACGTTCGGTTATAAAATCCGCTATCTGCTGACATGAATAATTTCCGGAAATAATCATCTCGTCCACCTGTTTTTTTATTTCGGGAGAAAGTCTGAATATTTTTGAAGAACTGTATTTGTACGGCTTTTCAATTGTCATGACTTCTGTAGTGTATTTACGGGCTGGGAGTGTCAGAAACGGCGAAAGTACTTTGACGGTTTCACTTATGGCTTCACTGACCGCTTTATTGACAATATCTTCTATCTTTTCGTCTAACATTCTGTTAACAACTTCTTCAATATTTAAGTTGATATCTGTTAACTGTCTTTCCATGCTGTTGAAAGCCTCTATATATTTAAGCTTCCATTCGAGAGCCTTTTTTCCCGTAAAACCCATGACAAGAAGCGAAAATCCATCACGGGTAATATCATAGCACTTATTGCTTTTACCACTCTTATCAGTGTAAGAACTTTCAATAAAGTACTGAGCCGAATTTTCGGCTGAGTTGATTTGTGCCATAATATCGTCGATTTTTTCAAGTATGTGCTTGTGCTGTTTGTTGAAGTCTTTCGCTACCTGTAAGCTTGATACAGTAAGCACGCCATTGGTGTTTGTAATTTCGATTTCGTTCATAAAAAATCATTCCTTTCAAATTCTATTAACTTTCAATAAAGTACTGAGCCGAATTTTCGGCTGAGTTGATTTGTGCCATAATATCGTCAGTTTTTTCGAGTATGTGCTTGTGCTGTTTGTTGAAGTCTTTCGCTACCTGTAAGCTTAATACAGTAAGCATGCCGTTGGTGTTTGTAATTTTGATTTCGTTCATAAAAAATCATTTCTTTCGTTAAATGATAATAAAAAACTGCTGATAACAAAAGTTATCGCAGTAAAAGTCTTGACAAAATAAACCCGATATGATATAATAATACAGTCNTNGGGCGTATTGCTTACNAGCTATTACAAAGTTAGTTACGGTAACTTCTGTTTTAGTGTCTGATTCAGGTCGCCAAACCTGTTTCAGACGGTGAGCGATATGCTCTATACTTATAATATCACACAATACATAAAATGTCAATTTATTTTCACTAATTTAAAAATACTTTTTAAATCACAACTTGCATATAATGATTTTTGTTATATTATACAAGATAATACATTGATTTTTGATGTTTTTTCCAAAAAAGTACGGCGTTCTCTGTTTGTACATAATTCTGTAACAAATTATCTGAAAATTATGATATAATTGTAATAGTTTGATAGTTTTTTCATAAAAAGCACAGGAAAAAATTTTAACTTTGAGAGGAGAACTTTTTATGTCNAAGAAAGGAAAATTCACAANTAAGATTGCAGCATTTGCAGCNTCNNCCGTNATGGCTGCAACCTCAGTTGCCGGAGCAGTTCCGTCTGCTGTAGCCGCAGATTCAGACCTCGGTCTTGACAACTATGCAAAACTCTTACAGTATTCGCTTTACTTCTTTGATGCTAACTACTGTGGTACGGGAGCAGGCGAAAAATCACATTTCTCATGGCGTGACGACTGTCACACAGACGGCACTGCAAACGGAGGTTTCCACGACGCAGGCGATGGTATTATATGTGGTCTTACAGAAGGCTTTTCAGCTTCAACACTCGGCTGGATGTACTATGAGTATAAAGACGAGTTCCAGAAAACAGGTACTTATGCACATATAAAAGACATCANAGACGAATNTGCACAGTTTTTCAAGAACTGCACAAANCTTGACGNCAACGGAANTGTCACCAGTTTCATTTATGAAATAGGCGACGACGGTGCAGACCACAGCAAGTGGAGAGCTCCAGAGCTTATGCAGAGAAACAGCAGTGAATATTACACCACAACCAACGGTGCAAGCAACGTTGCCGCACAGTACGCCGCCGCACTTGCACAGAACTATATCAATTTCGGCAATGAAGATGACCTTAAATATGCTAAGGCTCTCTATGATTTTGCCGCAAAAAACCGCAATATGACTTATGACCAGTCAACATATTCCGACAAGAGCGTTGAGGACGATATAGCATGGGCTGCCGGCTGGCTCTATCTCGCTACTAATGAACAGTCATATCTTGATGCCAACAGCAAGGACACAAGTAATACAAATGACTGGATAAACGATTACTATTATGGTGGTGTATGGCTCGGTGCAGCTATTATAAACGCTGAAATAACCGGTAACTGGGATAAGCCTATTAACTATATCAGAAGCAAGACAGGCAATTCAAACGAATTTTATTATGCTGATTCGTGGGGCAGTGCGAGATATAACACACTTATGCAGATGTGTGCAATGGTTGCAACAAAGCATAAGGATAAATCAGGTGCGGACTTCTCTGAATGGTGTAAGGGTCAGATGGATATGGTTCTTGGCAAGAATAACGCTAATGTTTGTCTCGTTGTAGGCTATAACGACGTTGCTGCCACATCACCTCATCACCGTGCGGCTTCCGGTCTTTATGTAAGTGATGACTGGAATGAGTGGAACNGCTGGGACNGCAATTNTGCAAATGTTCCCACAAGTCATGTTCTTTATGGTGCATTGTGTGGAGGTCCTACAAGTCATACTNATTTCAGTACATTCCGCAAGCTTGACGCTAAGGACGCAACCTCCAACGAAGTAGCCGTTGACTATCAGGTAGGTCTTGTCGGTGCTGCTGTTGGGCTTTACAGTTTCTATGGTACAGGTCAGGTTGTTGAATCTATCGCAGATGAAGTTACTGTTTACGCTGAGGAAATCGCCGCAGCAAAGGGAGAGGTTACTCCTCCTGACGACACAACAACTACCACAACTACTACAGAAACCACTACCACAACAACTATTACAAAACCCGAAACCACAACCACACAGACTACAACTTCCACAGAAGAACTTATTATAACGACTACAGCTGCAGCGGAATTATATATCACCAGTATTTCACCGCCAAACAAAACCGTTTATGAAATCGGTGAGGAACTTAATCTTGATGGAGCTGTTTTAAGTGCATATGGTTGGGGCTTCGATGGCAGACAATGGAATATTTCAAATGAGCCTGTTACATCATCACTGTTCACACTTGATACTTCCGAATTTGACAATACAAAAGCAGGAACTTATAAAATTTACGTTTCTGTTGAAAAGGATTTAAAAGCAACAGCTTCATTTGAAGTTACAGTTGTAGACCAAACAAATACAGGTAATTCCGAAAATGTTATTTATGGCGATGCTAATGAGGACGGCAAGGTAAATATTTCTGACGCAGTACTTATCATGCAGTCAATAGCAAATCCGGAAGAATTTACTATTTCACAGCAGGGCAAAATTAACGGAGACGTTTGTAATAACGGTGACGGAATTACAAACAATGATGCTCTTGCTATTCAGCTTGTTGAAATAAAAACTATAACAGCAGAGGATTTACCTCTTACAGCTACCCAGATGGACGAATTAATCAAGTAATTCAATAATTTTATGAGGGCATACGTTTGTATGTCCTCATTTTTTGATGTAGAATGTGAAGAAATTGTTAATTTTAATCATATTGTAATATCTGTGTAATCGTTTTGTAATAAAAAGACGTGTGAAACAGTGTATAATTAATTTAGCTTAGTACAGGCAAAAATTTTCAGAAAGAAGTGTGATATTATGTATAATGTCAGAAAAATCAAATCTGCAGTTATCAGCAGTGTAATGGCTGTTTCTGCAATCGCTGCACCATTCTCAGCAGTAGTCATGAACGCATCTGCCGCTAATGACAACTACGCAAAGCTCCTCCAGTATTCACTCTATTTCTACGATGCAAATATGTGCGGAAAACAGGCAGGAGAAACTTCAGCTCTCACATGGCGTGGCAACTGCCATACTTCAGACGAAGTTGACGGCGGTTTCCATGACGCAGGCGACCACGTTAAATTCGGTCTGCCGGCTGGTTATTCAGCTTCAACTCTCGGCTGGAGTTACTATGAATTTAAGGACGCTTTCGACTCAACAGGTCAGACTGCTCACCTCAAGACCATTACAGACTATTTTGCTACATTCTTCAAGAACAGCACAACGCTCAGTGGTGACACAGTAACAAACTTTGTTTATCAGGTCGGTGACGGTAATGCAGACCATGCAGAATGGTGTGCTCCGGAAGTACAGGGAGCTTCAAGCAGAAAGATTTTCAGCACATCTTCCGGTGCAAGTGACATTGCAGCTTCATATGCAGCAGCACTTGCCGCAAACTATGTAAACTTCGGAAACGCTGAAGATTTAAAATATGCCAAGGCACTTTTTGATTTTTCAATAAAGGGCAATCAGAAGGCTACAGACGGCGTTGGCACTTTCTATGATTCATGGGACTACTATGATGACCAGGCATGGGCAGCAGGTTGGCTCTACTTTGCAACAAATGACAATACCTACAAGGATTTCCTCAATACATATATGAATTCAAGCGATAAGGGTTCATCTGGCATGGACGGCGGTAAGTGGGGTATCTACTCAACTATGAGCTGGAACAATGTTTCAATGGGTGCAGGTATTCTTCAGGCTGAAATCACAGGTGATTCTGCTGACTGGAAGAAAGTAACAGAATACCTCAACGGTCATGGTGCAGGCTCAAACGACTACTACTTTGAAACCGAGTGGGGCAGTGCAAGATATAACACAGCTCAGCAGATGGCTGCACTTGTTGCCACAAAGCACGGTGCAGCAAGCTATAATGACTGGTCAAAGGGTCAGATGGACTACATCATGGGTAACAAGGGTGTAGGCGGTTCTTCACCTGTATGCTTTGTTGTAGGTTTTGCAGATAATTCTGCCAAGAATCCTCACCACAGGGCAGCTTCCGGTTATTCAAGCTTTGATGAAATGGGAGACAATACCCAGATAAGCAGTAATGGTCATGTTCTTGTCGGTGCATTAGTTGGCGGTCCTGTAAATCAGGGAGGCGAATATCATGACGAAGTAAAAGACTACAAAGCAAACGAAGTTACTCTTGACTACAATGCTTCTCTCGTAGGTGCGTCAGCAGGTCTTTACTCCGTTTATAAGACAGGTACTCCCGATACTTCAATTGTCGGTGTTGACAAGGTTCAGTCAGGCACTGTAACTCCTCCGACAACAACTCAGACAACAACAAACGGAAACAATAACAATAACACTACTACTACTACCACTACTACAAATGGTAATACATCATCATCTTCCGGCTTATATTCAATTTCTCCTAACAAGCAGGTTATTTATGACCAGAATGCAGACGACAAAATGGTTGGTTTTGAATGGTCACAGTTCAAGATTCCTGCTACTGAAAAGGTAAAGAAAGTTGAAATTACAATTTCTTCAAAGAACGGCGGAGATATCGGCAAGTGGCAGGGTGCTTTCGGTTCTTCCACAAGCGTTGCACCGGATTACTGGTCACAGGGCGACGACATGGAACAGAAAATATCCGGAAGTACAGGCACTATTACATGGGAAGTTCCTGCATCTACTGCTGATATTATTCAGTATAACTACGGTGGAGAACTCAAGTTCGGCACATGGTGGGTTGACTGTCAGGACTTCACAGTTGATTCCATAAAGGTTTATACAAACGCTTACACAGGTTCATCAGTCACTACAACAACAAACGGAAACAATAACAACAATACCACTACTACCACAGCTCCAAACGGTAATACATCATCATCTTCTGCTGAATATACAATCAGTCCTAACAAAAAGGTTGTTTATGACAAGAATGCAGACGACAAAATGGTAGGTTTTGAATGGTCACAGTTCAAGATTCCTGCTACTGAAAAAGTAAAGAAAGTTGAAATCACAATTGCTTCAAACGGTGGAAATATCGGAAAGTGGCAGGGTGCTTTCGGTTCTTCCACAAGCGTTGCTCCTGACTACTGGGCACAGGGTGAAGACCTTGAACAGAATATTTCAGGCAACAGAGGCGTTATTACATGGGAAGTTCCTGCATCTATTGCTGATATTATCCAGTACAACTACGGCGGAGAACTCAAGTTCGGTACATGGTGGGTTGACTGCGGAGACTTTACTGTTGAATCAATAAAGGTTCTTACAGACGGTACAACAACATCAACAACTCCTACAACTCCGAGCGGTAATGTAAAGTACGGTGACGCAAACTGCGACGGCAATGTAAATATTTCAGACGCTGTACTTATTATGCAGTCAATTGCAAATCCGGAAGAATTCAAGGTTTCTGCACAGGGCAAGCTTAACGGCGACGTTGTTGATAACGGCGGCGGTCTTACAAATATTGACGCTCTTGCTATTCAGTACGTTGAAATCAAGACATTTACAAGCAGTGCATTCCCCATGTCATCAGCAGACCTTGAAAAATATCAGAAATAATTAAGTTTAAGGACGGACTTCGGTTCGTCCTTTTTGCTGTTTTACACAAAGATATAATGTGAAATTTGGCAGTTTTTTTCACGCAAATCAATTTTCAAAATTTCAATAATTTTGCATGAGTGTTTTTGATGATTTTGTCACTTCGACCATACTAAAATAATCTGAAAACTTAAAATAATCAAAAACGAGGTTAAAGTAGGTGAAATAAATTATTTAATCAATAAAATTGGTTTGCGTGTTGCGGTGGTGTCTCTGCTTGACAATTACGGCGATATGGGATATAATATATTAAATTATTTTTTCCGGAGGTGAAAGATAAATGGACAATGCCCCCGACGGCAGTATTTCCAATAATTATGACATACGCTCCGTTAAAGAAAAACTGGAGTAAATTTTTATACTCTGATTTTCTGAAAAATTTTAATTATGGAGGTTTTAATTATGTCATGGCAGATAATTCTGNNANTTNTATTTATANTTGTATGTNCGATAATTTCACTTGCTGAATCGGCGTTGATTTCGTTCAGTGATTCAAGACTTGAAAAGCTTGCTGAATCAGGTGGAAAAAAAGCCGTGCGTCTCAAAAAGCTCGCAGACAGACCAAATAAATTTCTGATGTCGTCACAGACAGCAGTGAAACTCATTGAATTTATTTCGGCAGGATTTGCGGCAGTTAATTTTTCCGGAAAACTTGCAGGATTTTTTGAATCCGGACTTTCTGAAAGTTTATCTGAAAATATTTCTGTTATCATTGTTCTTTTTGTAATGACGTTTCTGATGATGACTTTCGGTGAATTTATTCCGAAACGTATGGCTGCAAAGAATCCCGAAAAATACGCACTTAGATTTTCATGGTTACTTTCGGCGGTATCGGTTCTGTTCTTTCCGTTTGCCGAACTGCTTAATATTATTTCGTGCTGTGTACTTAAACTTGCCGGAGTGAATCCCGACAGTGCCGAAGAAACGGTGACAGAGGAAGAAATTCTGATGATGTCGGACGCAGGTGCGGAAACGGGTGCTATCGACGAGGACGAAAACCGCATTATCAAGAATGTTTTTGCTTTTGACGATATGACGGCAGGTCAGATATGTACACATCGTACAGATGTCTTTGTACTATGGGCGGACGATGAGGCAGAAGTATGGGAGGAAATAATTCACCGCACAAGACATTCTGTTTTTCCGGTATGCAGCAAGAATATTGACGATGTAATAGGTATTCTGAACGCAAAGGACTATTTCCGTATTGAAGAAAAGAACCGTGAAAATATCATGAAAAATGCCGTTCGTGAACCATATTTCGTTCACGAAAATATGAAAGCAGACCGTCTTTTTGCCCATATGAAAAAAAATAACAATGACCATTTTGCAGTTGTTGTGGACGAATACGGCGGAATGAGTGGTATTATAACGGTTACAGACCTTGTTGAAAAACTCGTCGGAGAATTTGCGGACGATGATGACGAACCGTTTGAAAAAATTATGAAAACGGGTATTTCTACATGGACAATGCAGGGGTCTGTGACAATCGGAGAAGTATGCGAGGCTCTTGAAATTGACCTGCCTGTTGACCGTCATGAAACTTTCGGCGGCTATGTAATTGCTGAACTGGGTGATATTCCTAAGAACAGCGAAAAGATTTCCATTGATTCAGACGGACTTCACATTGAAATCCTTAAAATAAAGCACCACCGTGTTGAACTTTGCAGGGTGACAAAGTCTGAAAAAACAGAAAATATAAAAGGAGATTCAGAATAATGAGAAAAATTTTAACTATGTTATCGGCGTTTATGATTATGACTGCTGTTTCATGCAGTGAGGTCAGTACGGTTTCACAGATGAGTGAAGAACCGCAGGAAGAAAACACGACTGCTGAAAACAGCGTTTCCGATACCCATGAGGATATTACTATAACTATGGCAGTACTGGGCGGAAATGCGTTTTTGAATGAAGCTGTCAACGATTTCAATGAGGCTGATAATGGCTATAAGATAGTTTTCAAGGACTATATGGAATATTATGACAGCAGTTTTGATACGGAAGGAGGTGCTACTCCGGAATCGTTCGCAAGGATAGACACACAGCTTAGTCTTGACATAATTGAAAGTGGAATTGTTGATATTGTGCCGGATGGTGTTTTTGATGACAATGGAAAATATGAATCCCTTATGCAGCAGGGTGCATTTGCGAACCTATACGACTTTATGCAGGCGGAAAATTATGACGACACCGTTTTATATAAGCATATACTTGAACTCAATGAAACAGACGGAAAACTGTGCTGTATGCCGTTGTTTTTCAAAATAGATACCGTTGCAGGACAGACCCGTTATGTCGGTGACAAGGAAAACTGGACAATTGACGAAATGATTGAACACTGGAACGCTATGCCGGAGGGTTCTACATTCAACGGTCACACAACAAAAGATTATGTCTATATGACTATTCTGCGTAATAATATCAGTTCGTTCATTGACTTTGAAAACAACACGACAAATTATAATTCTCCCGAATTTATAAAGATACTCGAATTTATAAATTCGTTTGATGCTCCGGAGGGATACAAACAGGAAATGAACTGGAATACTCCACATTTTATCATGGATTTTCCGATATATGGCTTTGAAGATTTTCATGGTTCTTTGTGGAATGAACAGAACGAACCTGTAACAGTTGTAGGTTATCCGTCCCCTGACGAAAGTGGTATTTTAATTGATACATCAAGAAATAAATACTCAATCTGTGAATATTCGTCGCCGGAAGTAAAACAAGGTGCATGGGAGTTTATTAAAACACTTTTGTCGTATGATTTTCAGTATGATATGTCAATAGTGGGTTTTCCAATAAATTATGAAGTATTTAAGAAAAAAGGCGAGGAGAATTTTTCAAAGTACGGAGAATCAAATATAATTAGTATTCAGTCAACAGAATATGATATAGGTTATTTAAGTCCGGAAGAGTATGAAAAGCTTGTATCACTGATAGACGGTACAAAAAAGGTTCGTATACGTATAGAAGATGAGATTAATAAAATAATTGAAGAAGAACTTTATAAAATGTTTGCAGGTGAAAGAACTCCTGCGGAAACGGCTGAAATCATACAGAGCAGAGCCGGAATACTTATAAGTGAAAAATATTGAAAAGAGGTATAAATTATGAGAGTTAGATTCCATTTACCCGATTTTTCGGGATATTGTATGTTCAATCTTGTGTTTGTTGAGATGCTGAAAAACTATCCGGAGTATTTCCGTGAAGGAGTTGAGATAGCGTCTGTATACGGAGTATTTCCGCCGTCTATATGGAACGGCGGAAGAATACAGGAGGGAATATGCGACAAAAAACACATAAAAGCTGTGATTAACACTTTCAACAAAAGAGGAATACCACTCAGATTTACATTTACCAATCCCATGCTTGAAAAGAAGCATTTAAGTGACGATTTCTGTAATATGGTAATGAATCTTGCTAATAACGGACTGAATGAAGTCATAGTAATGTCACCGATTCTTGAGGACTATATAAGAAAGAATTATCCGAAATATAAAATCACAAGTTCGACTTGCAAGAGAATTACAGACCCCGACGCTCTTTACAGTGAAGTTGAAAAAGACTATCATATTGTAGTAGTGGACTATGATTTGAATAACAGATTTGATGTACTGGAAAAAATTCCCGACAAGGAAAAGTGTGAAATTCTCGTCAACGCCTGCTGTGAACCTGCCTGTCGCAGACGTTCCGCACATTATGAGTCAATAGGCTTACAGCAGATAGCATATGCGAACCATGTAAGAAAATATCCGAATGTTCCGTTTAACCCTGATAAGCTTGTGCATGAACACCCTGAAATGCTTGAAATTGCAGAATGTAAATGTGTTNAGAGAACTATNTTTGATATAAAGAATCTTCGTACACATATAACACCCGATGATATATGGAATAAATATGTCCCTATGGGATTCAGTCAGTTCAAGATTGAGGGACGTACTACTAACATATTCAATCTTATGGAACATTATCTTTATTACATGGTAAAGCCTGAATGCAAGGAAGAAGCACGTTTTATGTTTCTCAGACAGTTAAGGGCGAACGGAGTGATTTCGATAAATGAGTGATTATATAATCAGAAAAATTAAAAGTGACGAATACAGAATACTTGATGATTTTCTTTACGAGGCGATTTTTATTCCGGAAGGTATAGAACCGCCTCCGAAGTCCATAATTGAACAGCCGGAATTGCAGGTATATGTTGAGAATTTCGGCAAAAAAGACGATTATTGTCTTGTTGCCGAAATTGANAATANAATAATNNGTGCTGNANGGGTTCGCATTATNGACGACTACGGACATATAGATAATAATACACCATCGCTTGCAATANCGCTNTATNAGGAGNTTCGGNGGCAGGGANCAGGAACGGCTTTACTTGAAAATNTTCTCTCACTTCTTAAATCGGAAAACTATAAAAAAGTGTCATTATCCGTACAGAAAGAAAACTACGCATACAGAATGTATCTGAAAGCAGGTTTTGAGGTCGTTGACGAAAACGAAGAGGAATATATTATGATTTGCGATTTAAAGAAAAGAGGAATCAATTAAAAAATGACATCTGAAAATAAAACAACAGGAAAAAAATTAAGAGAATTAGTGGTATCATGTATTGAAGTGTTTGCAATGGATATGTTAGGAATGATATTAGGTATGTTTATAATGGGATTTATATCAGGTATTCTTAATATTTTTATTTCAAATATAGACGATTCTGATGTATGGACTACTGCTGTTAGTTATGGAATGTTTATTGGCATATGGTTTGTAACGATTCTTTTTCTTAAAAGAAGTAAAAAGAACATTCCAATATTAAAGGCTGTAGGGAAAGTTCCGGAGGGAAACAATATATTAAAATTTCTGTTTGGTATTCTGATTGGTTTTGTACTGAATGGTGTATGTATTCTGGTTGCATGGCTTCACGGAGATATTGACATATATTTTGAAAGTTTCAGACCTGTTTCATTTGTGTTTATATTTGCAATGGTACTGATACAGTCGTCCGCTGAGGAACTTGTTTGCAGAGGATTTCTATATCAGAAACTCATAAAAAACTTTAAAAATCCTGCTGTTGCAATTGTCGGAAACTCTCTGTTGTTTGCGTCCGCACATCTTGGTAACGAGGGAATAACAATACTTGCATTTATAGATATTTGTCTTGTGGGCATACTGTTTTCGCTTATGGTTTACTATATGGACAGTCTGTGGTGTGCTTTTGCGGTGCATACGTCCTGGAACTTCACACAGGCTATAATATTCGGTCTGCCAAACAGCGGAAATCCTGCGGTATATTCTGTTTTTAAAATAGATTTGGAAAATTCAAAAAACAGTTTTGCATATGATGTTGTATTTGGCATAGAGGGAACTGTTTTATCTGTAATTGTGATTGCAGCAGCATGTTTAGCGTTGTATATGTGGGGCAGAAAATATGGCAAAAAACCTTTTGATGTATGGGAGGAAAAAAATGAGCTGGTCGCTATACCTGAACAGAACTAAAACAAATACCGAGCCTTACGGCGAGGAAAAAGACGAAGANGTTATACCATTTACGNAAAGCGAAATACTTGACTGTATTACTGATATAGCCAAAACAATGAATATAAGCATTGAGGATNCTGAAAGCAAGATAATTTATGTATACAGTCAGGAATGGAGCATTAATATGTGGTTCTGGGAGAAATGTCTGTATTCCGGAAACAGCTACTATGTAGTAGAATTAGAAATAAAAGCTGCTNCTGAACCGAAAGAATNTCTNTCACTGCTTACAGAANTTCTNCATGCAAGGCTTTTTGATATGAACGCCGATACTTTCTGGACTGTTGACGGGACAGGTTTTTCAGACTGGAAAAGTCTTTGTGACAGAATAGCAAAGGAGTTATTTAAATGAAAGACAATTTTATCAACATAATAATATCAGCACTTGTATTTTCATTTATAGTAACTTCCTGTGGAAAGTCAGATAAAAAGGAAGTATCCATTGATTCTGCCAATAACAGTATAATTTCAGAATCAGACAAAATACAGGAAATCACCATGAGTGAAATTGTAGTCACGGAATCACCTGAAACAACAGTAACTTCTGTTAATGAAACTACCACCATGAAATCATCAGAAACCGCTGTAAGTGATAATTCAATATCAGAAACAAATGAATATACCGAAAAGCAAATAGTTGATGCTGTCTGTACTGATATTTATGGATATGTTCCCGACTTTAAGGAAAATAGTGACCATTCTGAATACCTGATTAGCAAAGCAGAAGAACTTTCCGAAAGAATTTTAGGGGAAATTGTTTCGGAAAAAGATGCCGAACAAAAGGCAAGAACCGTTTTAATTGATATCGGACGGGAAAATTTTATAGAAAGAATAGAATCAGACTTTGTAGAAGTGAATGGCGAAAAAATAAAATATCAAAGAGACAAACCACCGTATAGTGTGACTTTTTATGAAGATTATGACGCATGGCTGGTTATAACACATTTGCCGTCGGGAATACGAGAGGACGGAATAAGTTTTGGTACTCCCGGTATGCCACCATATGTTATAATGCGTGGGTCAGACGGAAAAGTTCTCGGAATTTTTCATTGAAAAAGGAGCGTATATGAAAACGGTTGACATAAGTTATATAAGCAATTATATATCATATAATTCACATGATATCAGAAGTGTATATTATTATTTTGACCTCACGGAGTCCGAAATAATAAGCATAGNTGAATTAAAATCAAAGTACGGATTTACGGANGATATGTTTTCGGACAAGATAACACTGCAATATGTCTATAATATAGTTCCGCTTGCGATTATTGANCGTGACAGTGAAAAGAGAAATTATCTGCACAGTCTTAACAACAGGAAAATTGACAGGGAAATTAAAAATCTTGACAATGACGAATTGTACATATATTTTCAGAAATTATGGGACACAGAAAGAGCATTTTTATTGAAAAACTGGGACGAGTATGAGAAAAAATGTTGCATAAAGCTTGCTGTTGAGTGGTGCGAAAATTATAATATTCCGTATACTAAAGGAGACGTTTATGAACACAATTGAAGCAATAAACAAAAGACGCAGTTATCGTGGAAAATACAAGCAGGTTAATATTCCAAGAAAAGACCTTACAACGATTATGGAATGTGGGCTGAATGCACCGTCCGGCTGTAACAAACAGACCACAAGTCTTATTGCCGTTGACGACCGTGAAATCCTTGACAGACTGTTCAGCGTTATAGACCCGCCTGTTGCCGAGACTGCTCCGGCGGTAATATGCGTTCTTACTCAAAGAATAAACGCTTACAGGGGCAAATGCTTTGCGGTTCAGGACTATTCCGCAGTTATCGAAAATATGCTTATTGCAATAACGGAACTTGGCTATAGTAGTTGCTGGTATGAGGGACATATTACAGACGACGACAGAATATGTGACAAAATGGCTCGGATTTTAAACGTTCCGGCTAATTATGAGCTTGTCTGTTTTCTGCCCGTAGGCATAGCCGAAGAAAAAACGATTGTTCCGCAAAAGAAACCTTTTGACGAAAGAGCATGGTTCAATTCTTTTCCGTTGGAATAATAAGTATATGGGAGGTATTTTATGTGGGAAGGATATAAATTTGAGGAAAACGGAAAAAAGCTTATTCAGATAGAAATAAGTTGCTCTTTTGGTGAAAGTATGTATTTTCAGATTTGCGAAAATGAAAATAATTATATTGCTTGCTGGCGTACTGAACCGGAAAAATATAAGCGTGGCGAATTTATGTGTAAAGCGGTCTGTTTGTTTCCTGAACTTATGCCGTTGAGTGAACTTGTAAAAACAAAGGAATATAAAGAACTTTTGCAAGAATATAGTCCGGTTTATTCGGCTGTACTGAATGAAAATCAGAAAAATACAGTTCGGAATTTTCTGGAAAAAGGTTTTGATGAAAATGTACATCAACCTTGCGAACGGAACGGACACAGTTATTTTGTGGAAGTTTACTGTCCGGAATACAGAAAATATCATTTCTGGTGTAAGTTGCCGGAAGAATTGAGTATTTTATCCGATATTATAAATATACTTAAGGAGTAATATTAAAATGGCTTTTGAAGAAAGAAAACCAACAGAAGAAGAAATAAAATATCTTGATTCATTTGATATAAGATGTCCATATGGTGATAAAAGTAGGTATGATGAGATTTATTATGACAGAGAACGAAATTTTTATATGTTCTATATAATGGGAGTGGGGAGTGCTTCCGTATCACGTCCGATGTATTGGGGAATAATATGGAACGATAAACCTATGATATTAGGTGTTTATAAAGGCGGTTCAGGTAACGCATTAGATGGATTGCATATTGTATGGGATTTATGTTCGTTATTTGGAAAGAACCGAGAATACATACCTATTAATTGTGAAACAATACAAATAATTAAAGAAGCATTGATAGCAGTTCATGGACACACTACAAGTAAAGTTATTGATACTAAATTTAGTTTTTAGAGAGGAAAGAAAATGAGCTGGTCACTGGAATTAATCAGAACCAAAACCAACACGGAACCTTATGGCAAAGAAAAAGACGAGGATTTTATACCATTTAAGAAAGATGAAGTAATTAAAACCTTGTTTGAAATATCCGAAATAATAGATATTTGCATTGAAGAGTCAGGAATAGTCACTGTTGAAGATACTGAAATTGATTTGGATTCATTTTTTATTGTCCACGTTTACGGAAAAAATTGGAGTATTGAATTATTGTTCTATAATTGGTGTACATATTCTGAAAAAGACGTGACATATGATACAGTGGAGTTACAGATAAGAGGCAATACTGAACCTAAAGAATTTTTGTCATTGCTTTCACAAAAACTCAGTGCAAGACTGTTTGATATGTCCGCCGGTACTTTCTGGACTTGTGACGGGTCAGGGTTTTCAGACTGGAAAAATCTTTGCAGTAAAATTGTAGAAGATTTAAAAAAACGCAGTGATTGATAGTATGAGAATTATATTAATTTTTTCATAAAATTTTATTTTACCCCTTGACAAACAGAAAATAATGATGTATAATGTGTAAAGTGATTTTGGATTACACCCGAACAGGAGTTTTCATTTATGGCTAAAAAACTTGAATTTGTGATGTTGCTTGACTGCTACGGCGATTTGCTTACGGAACATCAGAGAAGCGTAATGGAACTTTACTACTGTGAGGACTTGTCCCTTGCGGAAATAGGCAATCCNATGGGANTCNCCCGNCAGGCAGNCNGTGNNNTTATAAAGCGTACTGAAAATATTCTGCTCAATTATGAGGAAAAACTCGGTTTTGCAGAACGTCTTGAAAAAATGCGTGAGTGTTTCGGAAAAATAAAGGAAACTGCCGNACAGATTGAAAATGAAAATCTCAGANAAATTATTGCAGACGAAATAAAAAACGGTCTTGANTNATTGTAAATTGGAGGAAATCGCATGGCATTTGAAGGTCTTTCTGAAAAACTGAATAACGTCTTTAGAAAGCTGAAGTCCAGAGGAAAGCTTACAGAGAGCGATGTAAAGGAGGCTATGCGTGAAGTTCGTCTTGCACTCCTTGAGGCAGATGTAAGCTATAAGGTGGTAAAGGACTTTGTGAAAGGTGTCACCGAGCGTGCAATAGGTGAGGATGTTCTTGCAAGTCTTACTCCGGCACAGCAGGTTATTAAAATCGTAAACGAGGAACTTTGTTCACTCATGGGCAACAGCAATGCACGTATAAATTTTGCGTCAAAACCTCCTACGGTTATAATGATGTGTGGATTGCAGGGTTCAGGTAAGACAACCCATTCCGCAAAACTTGCAAAACTCCTCAAAAAAGAGGGCCACAGACCACTGCTTGCAGCTTGCGATATATACCGTCCTGCCGCTATAAATCAGTTGCAGGTTGTCGGACAGAAAGCCGACGTAAAAGTTTTTGAGATGGGACAGATTGACCCCGTTATAATTGCCAAACAGGCTCTTGCATATGCAAAGGACTATGGTCATGATATCCTTATTATAGATACTGCCGGTCGTCTGCACATCGACGAGGCTCTTATGCAGGAACTTGTCAATATCAAGGAAATTACAAAGCCTGACGAAATTATGCTTGTGGTTGACGCTATGACCGGTCAGGACGCTGTAAACGTTGCAAAGACTTTTGACGACTCTGTAGGTATAACAAGTGTTCTGATGTCAAAGCTTGATTCTGATACAAGAGGCGGTGCAGCACTTTCAGTACTTGCCGTTACGGGTAAACCTATCAAGTTCGTTGGTATGGGCGAAAAGCTTGACGACTTTNAACAGTTCNACCNTGAAAGAATGGCTTCAAGAATTTTAGGNATGGGNGACGTTCTTACCCTTNTTNAAAAGGCTGAAAACGTAATGTCACAGAAAGATGCCGAAAAGCTTACAAAGAAGTTCAAGGAAAATACTTTTGATATGGACGACCTGCTTGACCAGATGAAGCAGATTAAAAAGCTTGGTTCAATGAAGTCCATACTCGGAATGTTACCGGGATTAAGTGGCAAAATCAATGAAGATGATATCGACGAAAGCCAGTTCGGAAGAATCGAGGCTATTATAACTTCAATGACAAAGGCAGAACGTGCGAAACCGTCAATAATCAATCCGTCACGCAAGAGAAGAATTGCTGCCGGTTCAGGTACTAAGGTTGAGGACGTAAACAGACTGCTGAAACAGTTTGACCAGATGCAGCAGATGATGAAGAAATTCACCGGAGGAAACAATAAAATGGCTCTCCGTAAGGCAAGAAAAAAGCTTGCTGGTATGAATTTCGACAAGCTTACAGGTAAGGGCGGAGGAAATTTACCGCCGATGGTGTAAATATATAGGAATGTCTGTTTATGAATACACTTATGTTTGTAATTATTATTCTTGCCGGAGTTTTTTCACTTCTTGCTTCGGTTAAAAACTGGGACTGGTATTTNANTAACCGCAGGGCAAGACCATTTGTCCGANTTTTCGNAAGAACAGGTGCNAGAATTTTCTATGGTCTGTTAGGTATTTTTATANTTGTTGTCGGTGTTGTAGCTTTTGTGCAATCATGACCGACGGATAAATTAGCTTTCAATNCGGTTTCCGCTTGAATATATATCAAATAAATTACGGAGGTGAATATAAATGGCAGTTAAAATCAGACTCAGAAGAATGGGTGCTAAGAAAGCTCCTTTTTACCGTATCGTTGTTGCTGATTCAAGATACCCCAGAGACGGCAGATTCGTTGAGGAAATCGGTTACTATGACCCTACAAAGAATCCGTCTGTTGTAAAGGTTGACGCTGACAAGGCTAAGGACTGGATTAAGAAGGGTGCTCAGCCTACTGATACAGTAAAGGTTATCCTCAAGAATGAGGGCATACTCTGATTAATGGCTTTTTGCGGAGGAGGGNAGACTTTATGTCTTTTCCCTCTGTTCCGGAAGTCTTTGGAGGTTTTATCAATGAAAGATTTACTTTATGCAATTACAGCAGGACTTGTAGAGGACAAATCCGCTATAAAAATTACCGAAGATGAACCCGATGCAGAGGGCGTTATTGTTTTTCACCTTACAGTAGCTCCTGACGATATGGGTCGTGTAATCGGTAAGCAGGGAAGAATTGCAAAGGCACTCCGCACAATTATGCGTGCAGGTGCTGCAAAGAAAGACCTTAAAGTTTCTGTTACCATTGAATAATTAAAAACCCGTTGGAATATTTCCGACGGGTTTTATTTTTATACGGCTGAACGTTTAAGGAAGTTTCTAAGCTGTTCAATGGGAATCGGCTTTGAATATTTATATCCCTGCAAATAATTTGCATTCATGTTCACACAATGGGTTTCGTCATTGTCATTTTCAACGCCCTCGAAAAGAACAGCGTAATTAAGCTGATTGAACATACTTGCAAAAGTGCTTACCATGAATTTTGAAGAATCGTTTTTAGCGGATTCTATAAGCATGGAGCGGTCAAACTTTATGATGTTGAACGGAATTTCCATAATTCTCTCAAAGTTTGAGTAACCTGTACCGAAGTCATCAAGATAGAATTTTATACCGAGTTCCTGAAGCTGAGTGACTTTTTTACGCATTACATTAAAATCCGCTTCACTTCTGCTTTCAGTAATTTCAACGGCTATTTTGTCGTATGGAATATTATTACGGCTGATTATATTCCTCACGTCACTGCAAAATGATTCATACCTTATGTCAAGAACCGAGAAGTTAACAGATATACGATTTATTTCGTAGTTTTCGCTAATCAGTTCACTAACTGCACGGCAGGTCTTGTTAAGTATAATCATACTAAGTGTATGAATCATATTATGCTGTTCGGCTATGGGAATAAACTGGTCAGGGAAAACCATTCCGGTCTTTTTCAGTTTAAGACGCATAAGAGCCTCAGCGGTATCGTATGAATTTGTGAGCAGATTGAAAACCGGTTGACANTAGACAAGTACTCTTTNATCGTCAAGATTCTTTTTNAGNNCTATATCTTCAAGCTGACTGANAATATAATTNTTGTTGTAAAATTNCTTTNTNTCGTCCGGAGTTACATTGTGGATTTCGNTGGGCATCATTTTNTGTTCAATATATTCAACTATTTTGAGGTAGTCACTGCTTTCATTGACTTCTTTTGTTGTTTCAATAATTACGAGTTTATAGTCAACATTGAATTTTTTATAGATGCTGTTGAGAAAATTGTCAATTATTTCATTGATTGACCTGTAATAATCAACATTGGATTTTTTAGGCATTGTAAGAATCATACGTTTATTCGGAAAATGGTAGAGTATTCCTTTCTTTATGTTATGACGGAAGAATCTGTAAAATTCGTACTTAAGTTCTTTTGACTGTTTTATAGCTTGTGAAAACTCATTCATATTAAAGCTAATCATAATAATAGGATTTTTCTTTTCTATGGAATCGCTTATTTCGTTGTTGAAGAAATTTCNTNNTACAGCTCCTGTCNCTGCATCATAGGGATTTGAGTGGAACATGAAAATTATTCCGATTACAGGTAAAAAGTAANAAACGCAGGTATATGAAACCTGATTGCNNATTCCCTGAATTATCATGACTGCCATTGAAACGATATTAACTCCGAGAAGTCCGAAGAAAATCTGTCTTATAACTCTGCTTCTGTATTTGATAATAATATGGAAAATTACAATAAGTGAGAAAACATAAAGTAGTATGCAAGGATTGAAGTGCCTGTGTATTACATTTGCACTGTCAATGTAAAATCCGAAATGGAATATCATTCCCAGTATGTCAATAACGGTGATTACGGAGATTACAAGAACCGAAATCAGTCCGTACTTTCGTTTTTCCTTGTTTGGAATCAAGAGCGGATTGTGGAGGTACTGTATGTACAAATAGGGGATAAACGAAAGGGTAAGATGATGAATTATTCTGAATATATAAATCAGCATAGGTTTTATATGGTCGGAGTACATGAGCATTTCGTATATAACATTGGCTACGGTAGCAGACCATGTTGTTATAAGTATAAAAAGCATCGTGCGGAATTTATTGTTTTTGTTTATATTGGTGTGCCACAGAAGAACAGCCATTATCATACACAAAGGTATTACTTTTATATCGCCGACAGGTGTATAGCCTTTGAGGTTAATCTGAGCAGGTTGATACATATATATTCGCCTCTTTTTTTACAGAGTTTAATGAACAAAGAAAATTAATAAAATCTCATTATTAATATTATATCATTTTTTATTCATAAAGTCAACAAAATTATACGATTTGTTGTATAGAAACATAATAGCAATTTTACAGCATTTTAACCAAATTTAAATTAAATAATATATTTATATGTAATGACTGACTTTATTTTTATTATTTCGTTTCAGTTATAAAATAAATATTTCTGTTTTATCCTATTCTTGGCAGAATATCCCCACTTCTAAGCGAACGAAGTGAACGAAAGTGGGGGATGAATGTCGGATAATTTTTTACTAAAAAAATTGACAATCAGTAAAATATATGCTATAATAGATACACAGGAAATATCCTGAATACGAGAGAAAGGAGAAAAACTATGTATCTTACGGTAAAGCAACAAGTGAAACATCTGTCCAAAGAAGAATACTGCATTTTGAGAGAACTATGCCATACAGCAAANAATCTTGCAAATGAAGCAATCTACANNGTCCGTCAGTATTACTTCACAGAGGGAGAATATCTGAAATACGAAAAGAATTATGCTTTGCTGAAAGACAGTCCGAATTACAAAATGCTCAATTCCAATATGGCACAGCAGATATTAAAAGAAGTGGACGGTTCATTCAAAAGCTTTTTCGGACTGCTCAAACTTGCAAAGAAAGGTAAATACGCTTTCATGGATTGCAAATTACCGCATTATCTGCCAAAAGACGGATTCACAACACTTGTCATAGGTTTTGTCAGATTAAACGGAAACAAGCTGATTCTGCCGTATTCCAATACGTTCAGGAAAACACACAAGCCTGTTGAAATCAGAATACCGCCGATACTTGCTGACAAGAAAATCAAGGAAATCAGAATCATTCCGAAATCAAAAGCAAGGTTCTTTNAAATTCAGNATATTTATGNAGCTGAATGTGTTCAGAGAAATCTTAATAAAAATAATGCACTTGGTTTAGATTTAGGGGTGAATAATCTTGTAACTGCTGTATCAGATGAGGGCAGAAGTTTCATTATTGATGGAAAAAGACTGAAATCCATTAACCAATGGTTCAATAAAGAAAATGCAAGGCTACAAAGTATCAAAGACAAACAGGGCTTTGATAAGAGGACAACAAACCGTCAGAAAATGCTTGCTGACAGACGAAACAGGCAGGTCAATGACTACATGAGTAAAACAGCAAAAATGATAATCAATTACTGTATCGGACATGATATAGGTGCTCTTGTAGTCGGCTACAATGAAACATTTCAGCGAAATACTGACATTGGCAGACAAAATAATCAGGATTTTGTCAATATTCCATTTGGAAAATTACGGTCTAAACTGGAATATCTCTGTGAACTGAATGGAATTGTTTTTGTGAAACAGGAAGAAAGTTATACTTCAAAAGCATCTTTCTGGGATAAAGATACAATTCCTGCATACAATGCAGACAATCCGCAGTCTTACAGTTTCAGCGGAAAACGTGTGAAGCGTGGTCTTTACAGAACTGCAAACGGAAAATTTCTGAATGCAGATATAAACGGTGCATTGAATATTTTAAGAAAAAGTAGCGTTGTGGACTTAACAGTCCTATACGGTAGCGGCGAAGTGGACACGCCTGTAAGAATAAGGGTTGCCTGATTATTCAGGTGGAAACTTAAATACCAATCTTCTTACGAAGCCCCCACCTCTTAGCGAGTGTAACGAGCGTAGGTGGGGGAGAGTTCACTACATTATGGATAATATTTGAATAATTACTTGAAAATTAAGATATTTTGTGGTATAATCAAGTAGTAGCGAAAATAAATAATATCGAAAAGGAGATTGTATAATGAAAAAATTACTTGCAGTTATGTTAATTTGTGCAATGATGACAAGTGCTTTTGCATCATGCGGAAACAGTGACGATGAAATTTCCGAATCAAAGGGTGCATCTGTTTCAGATTCAGTCAAAGATAAAAAAGCAGAATCTGAAAAAGAAGAAGAAACTGAACCGGAAGCCGAAGAAGAAACTGAAGAAGAAACCAAAACAGAGAACGAAGAAGAAACTGAACCCGAAACAGAAAAAGATACAGAAGAAGAAACAGAGGAAGAAAATGATTTTTCTGATGCAACTACTGAAGGCAGTATAGAGGGATTATGGGTTTCTGAAGAAGATTTATACGGATTCGTCTTTGAAAACGACCTTACAGGCGGTGTTCTTGCAGATGCGTCATCAATGGTTCATTTTACGTCAGACGGTGAACTTTTCATGTCATCAATTACTGTTGCCGCCGATAGTGTAAACTATGACGGTACAACGTTGTCTGTTAACGTTGAGGGAACTGATATGCTTACAATGAAAAGAAATGACGCTTCCAACCCCGACAGTTTTGACGGCGAATATACTTTTGTAAGCGGTGCTTTCTATGATGGTATGGTTTCTTCAATGAGTGAAAGTTTCGGAATCTCTGATGGTGAAGCATCTGTTTACGCAATTATTGAGGGCGAAAAGATGATTGTGAAATTTGCAAATCTTTTCACATATACCGCTGAGGACGGAGAACTTACCATTTCAGGCAACTTTGAATCTCTTGGTATTCCTGACGACAGTACAATTGAATATAAATTTTCCGGAGATAACCTTATTCTTGTAAATGGTGAATATGATATAATGGTGTTTACAAAAGTGGACTATTAAAGAAATTAACTGTACTCAAAAAGTCAGACAAATATTTTCAGGAAAAACTATGCAAAGCGACTAAGATATTCTTGGTCGCTTTAGTTGTTTTGTCAGACTTTTCTTTCTTCCGGCATAAAAATGCCCCTTTTTCAGCTTTTTTGCGGTATACTTAACCACATTGTCTAACAAAAGGGGACATTTCATCGGATTCTGATTAATAACTTTTAGTGCAGGTAAATTTCGTAATCCTTACACTTCGGGCATAACGTTGCTTACTTCAGGAAATGCCTGATTATTCTGTGACGGTTGACTTCCCTGTTGTGTCTGATTATTCTGATAATAATTCTGTGTATCCTGATATCCCTGAGAACCCTGATATCCCGGATTATTCTGAACATCCGTTGTGTTCTGAGGAACATTGGGAGTTATACCCTGTGGCTGATTTATAGTCGGTGTTTCGGTAGCATTGACAGCACCTGTAACTGTTACTTTAATCTGTACTTCAATAGCCGGATTGTTGTCAAATTTCAGAATAATGAAACATTCACCTGCATTTACAGCTGTAACATATCCATATTCGTCAACAGTGGCAACATTCGGGTCGGTAGTTGACCACATTTCGTTCTTTTCGGCTGAACCGTCGGGATAGAGATTGATATAAGACAAATCTGTTTCTCCGGGAGAAAGTGTCATTTCACGCTTTGAAAGCTGTACCTGAGCGGAAAGGGCAGGGTCTGCCGTAGGAACGGGTACAGTAGTAGTTGTTGTAGGTGGTTCTGTAATAGGTTCAGTTTCGGTGGTGGTAGTAGTTGTTGTCGTTGACGAGGTAGTCTTTCCTTCTCTTGGTTTTGTTGTTTTATCGGTGCAGGCGTTGGCTATGAGAATAACCAGAATAAGCACGATAAGTGCAATGACTGCAAGAGCGCAGAGCTGTCTGCGTCGAAGAACCTTTTTTGTAACTTTTTTACGAGGTTTTTCTGAATTATGGTTGTTACTGCTGTTATCCATTTTTTTGAATCCCTTTCTTTGATTTATAGTATTAATCGGCAGAATATGCCGCAGATTAATGCAGACCGTAAAAATTTCTTTCTGTTGCAGGCAGATACAGACGGTCATTGATATAATATTGCTGGTGCTGACTGTTTACGCTGTAATTAAAAAAATTACAGATGTTTTATACATAGAAAAGTACCTTGACTACATTATATCACAGTATGAAAGAAATGTCACGTACTTTTGGAAAATTTTCGCACATTGACCTATATTGAACATAATTTTTGTCATTTTTCGCCAAAATAAAATAGAACTTACGTTCTTATATAAACCGTAGTTAACTCAAATTTAATATTTTTATCTGTTGATGACATTTCAGTTGCCTGACTATATTTATTTATCAAACTATTATCTCCAAAATTCAATAAGTTCAGAGAATTTACTTACAATTACCGGATAGTCATATTCCGAAAAACTGAAATCGAATATCTGCGGAATATTTATTATAAGGGAGACAATCATTGAGAAAGCCATAAAATATCTGAACAGCTTTTTTAATGTTATGTTTGCGGTATTCTGATACAGGAAGAAAAGTATCACGTATGCCCCTGTTAATATCTGCCATGAGAAATCAGCCGTATATCTTACAGCATATCCGCTTTCCCATATAGAGAACATTATCAGTAATGGCATTATCACGCACGGAAGCAGTATAATAACAGAATACTTTATTTTTGTACGTCGGTCAGGAAGTTTACGCAGGGCTTTACCGCCGAGAAGATACGCAGATACAGGCAGAGCAAGAAATAATATTCCGGAAGTCTGTCCGAAGTCTTTGAAGTAGTAGCCATTTGCGTCGAAATATGTGAAAGGTGTTTCAACGTATGGATAATCGGGTTTTACTGACGGAAATGCGAAAATATAAGCAAACATTCCTATAAGGACAAAAAGCGTATGATATTCAGAGTCGATAAAATCGTTTATTGTGAGTGAGTATTTTATTCCGAAATCAAACGGAGAGTCAAAGCGTGCATAGTTATACCACATCTGAACCAAACCGAGTACAACAAACGGAATCAGGGCACCGAGTATATATTTTATTTTCCTGCTTTTCACTGTTTTTATACTTCCGTCGGGGTAGTGAATCTTTGCGGAATTTCCGAATCCTATGGCATAGTATACGCAGGCACATACTGAATATACCGCAAGCGTCGGACGGCAAAGAACAGCGATTGCGAGAAACAGCGATGCAAAAGGTATTTTTGCAAGGGATATTTCTCCGCCTCCTATTACGTTTGAAGATATAAGGAAGTACGCACCGAGAGCCGTGAATGCAAAGCCGGACGATATTGATATTTCATAGAAAAACGGACGCCCGACACAGTACCATATTCCGCAGACTGTAAGAAGAATTACAAGTCCTGCGATATAACAGCCGGAAGGTATACGTCTGAACCAGCGTTTTATTATTGCATTGTAGGTCTTTGCAAGGAAAACAAGACCCAGTGCAGAGAAAATCAGTACAGCGATATCCGTCGGGAAGAAACTGCCTGTTATAAGGTGATATGGCAGGAAAAGCAGTATAACCGGAGCTATTCCGTAATATGAGTAATATTTCTCGTTATAGAAAACGTGGTCCCATTTATAATCAGGTACTTCACTTTCACGCAGATATCTGTCATAAGGGTCTTTTGATTCAAGGAGTTCCTTTGACGGTTCGTCCATAAGTGAAACCTGACCGTTTTCAAAGGCAAGTACAAGTTCCTCTGAAATCTGATTGCCCTCTTTCTGTAAAAAATAGTTATCTGAATCGTAAGGAATTTTTTCGCAGGTCATTCCATAAGCAATAAGAACAGCAGAAACTGTGACTACAATTGCGGAAATCTCACATAAAGCACAGTTTTTTTCATAACTTCTGTTAAGAAGTCCGGAGAATATCACCGCCCATGCAAGTGTTGATATAATAATTATGAGTGACATTCTGAGAGCNGATACTTCANACGGAATGGGTGTATTGAGTTCTATTNCGGATATAGTGAATTCATCATAATCATGTGTACCGGAAAAATTTAATTGCAATGCCCCGACTTTTCCGGAAAGCAGAACCGTTGTATATTCTGTGCCTGAGTTTGCCGGAAGGACTTCTGTCCGGATTATTGACGTTCGATATAGTGCTGATGTTTCGTCGGTTGCGTCGATATTTACTCTTAGTTTTTCGGAACTTGATGATTCTACGTTGATTTTTATTGTGCCGACTTTCCGGTTGATATTCTTAAACAGGATTGTAGCGGTATCCTGTCCTTTTACTATGATATTTCCCGTTTTTTCTTCGGTTTCTGCGTTGCTTACTGTTCCGTCTGATACAGAAAGATTCTGCTTTTCGTAATCTCCGAAAAATATCCTATATGACGGGAACTGAAAAACAGTAAGTTCAAGAACAGAGACAATCAGAAGAATTTTGCCAAAAAATTTAAGTGTGCGTGACTGTTTTCTGCTTCTGATGTAGTTACACGCTTTTTCGAGCAGAAGAACAGTTCCCATAAGGGTAAATGCTCCGTGAAACATACCGGTGTCTATAAGTCCGATAATATCGGAAATTCCAAGCAGTACGGTAAATATAGTGAAGATATCCGCAGATAATTTCTTTGCCGTTACTGACTCTGCTTCTTCTGTTTTGTTTTCCGGAAATTCTTCTGCACCGTTTTCCTCTGTTTCGAGCGGAGCAGGAATTATTTTTTTTACATCAGTTATAAAAATCACCGATGCAGAAATGGTCATTATGATTACAATAAAAAACAGCAGTTTTATGAACATAATGTTTTATTCCTTTCCTTTGCAAAATATGGGACAACTTTTTGCTGTCCCATATTCTGAAATTTTCTAATCTTATTTAAGTCTTTCAATTTCTTCCTTTATAGCGGCTGAACACTCGTTGCGGAAAGGTTTCCATGTTTCATAGTTACCGCCTGACAGAAGCATATTTTTTTCAAGCCGGTCAATTATACCGTCAGAACCTGCTAAAGTGTACATATTGTTACCCATTCCGTAGGCGAAATCAACTATAGGTGTTACTTTGGAAAGGTCTGTATATTCCTGTAAAACGTCATACTGTTCTTCGGTAATGTAGCTTACTGTAGTCCCCATGGTGTTTTTCTGCGGCATAAGAGCAAACTCTTTTGCAGGTTCTTTGTAGTCCTCCTGAGTTTCAGCAAACCTTTCGCATTTTATATATGTTGCAACTGNGTCTNCCTTTTGAGNGTTCTTTACAAGCANTTTGGCGTTGAAATCACAGGNAATATAATTTGTGTCTGATTCGGGGGCTTTAGGAAAGGGAACTGCCATGAAGTCCATATCCGGACAGTTTACGTTTGAATATCCTATTGTCCAGTCGGGAGCGGCAAAGAAAAGCGTTGACTTGCCTGACGGAAAGCTTTCATTCCTGTACGGTGAATACAGACCATTATTAGCTATTTCCTGCATGAAAAGCTGGGCTTCTTTTATTTCTGCACAGTTTACATNATTGNCTAATTTTCNGTTTTTATANTNTANGATGTTNTTACCCGANGAATGAAGAAGTGATTTTCCGACAAATCCGTTTATTCCATAGTTACCGCCTGTATTCGACTGGAATTTTTTCATCATTTCCATGAAGATATCCCAGTCCCATTCACCTTTCTGATAAAGTTCATAAGGGTCATCAAGATTGTTTTCCTCAATCATTTTACGGCTGTAAGTCAGTACTACAGGATTTGACACAGAGTAGGGTATGACATAATGACCGCCCTCATATTCAAACCTTTCAATAACATCTCTCATATCGTCCCATATACTGCTTTCAATTTCAAGAGAACTGAAATAAGGGTCAAGTGGGTCATACTGTTTTTTCTTTACACCGTCCGGCAGTGCGTTGGGTTCATATTCAAACATATCAACTTCATCACCCGAAAGAATCATTGACGCAAGATTGTCAAATTTTTCTTCTGCTGATGTATGTACGAATTTTATCTTACCGCCGAAAACGTCCTCAAACAGTGCCACAGCTATTGAACGGTTTTCATTTTCCGGTGGATTAAGGTCGTAATCTGCCAGCCATACTATTTCCATTTCATCAGAAATGCTGTTTTCGTCAGGGGCTGTAGCTTCTTCGGGTTTCATTGCTATTGGTATGTCTGTGTTTGGCTCAACAGAAAGATTTCCTGTTACATTCTTTCTACAGGAAACTGCTGAGGTTATTACTGTAGTTACGGCAATAATGCCTGCAAGCGTTTTCTTTATATTTTTCATACGGGGAAACTCCTTTCTTATGCTGCATGACAGTTATTCCATGTAGATTAGTTTACTTTATTATACATTATATTTCACTCATATGTCAAGTATTTTGTAAAATCCGCAGATGATGTTTTATATATACCTGATTTGGTTATATTGCCTTAAATAACGGTATATCTTTATTTTATTGTCAGCGGGGTACAGCTGTTACTATGAAAATATCATTTTTTAAAAGAAATTTTCTGAAAAGACTTGATTTTTGCTGAAATGCGTGATATAATAAATATAAGGTAATAGTTAATCTCAAAGACCGGAACTCTCCGGTCTTTCGTTTATATTAGACTATTGTATCAATTCAGGGAAAGGAGAGAATCTTTATATGAAATTCAAGAAGTTCGGTGCTACCGAACAGAAAGTGTACGACCTTGTGAAGCCTGTGACCGACGAACTCGGTTATTATCTGTGGGACGTATGCTATGAAAAGGAAGGTGCGGTCTGGTATCTTCGTATATTCATTGACAGTGACGACGGTATCACCATTGACGACTGTGAAAGGGCAAATGCTCCCATAAATCAAATTATGGACGCTAATGACCCCGTTTCGCAGAGTTATATGCTTGAAGTCGGTTCGGCAGGTCTTGAAAGAGAACTTGTCAAGGAGGAACATTTTGAAATATGTGAGGGCGATACGGTAAAAATCCGTTTCATAAGAAGTATTGACGGAGAAAAAGAAATTATCGCAGTACTTTCGGGTGCGGATAAAGACGGCGTTTCTGTTGTCCTTGACGACGGAAGTGAAAAGAAATTTTCACTTGCTGATATTGCCTATGTCAAGCTTTACTTTGAAATGTAATCCACATATTTTAATGCGATTCATTGGTTTTGAAACCTTAATAATCAAAATAATTTTATATACTGGAGGAATATACAGACATGAACATTAACAAAAGCTTTTTCGATGCACTTCAATCTCTCGGAGAGGAAAACAGTGTTGAAACGGAGCTGCTTATCGAAAAAGTAAAGTCAGCAATGCTTAAGGCTGCAAGAAAGGCTTATCCGCACAGTGAAGAACGCATCAAGGTTGAAATCGACCCACTTACAAAGAAGTTTGCTATGTATATCGAGCAGGAAATCATTGATGATTATCCTATCGACGAAAACGAAATCAACATTGACGTTGCAAGGACTATTGACCCGTATGCTGTTGTAGGCGGTAAAATTATGAAAGAGATTGACATTTCAAAACTCGGCAGAATGGCAGCTCTTTCCGCTAAACAGTCCATAAAGGGCGACCTCAGAGAAATCAACCGTGAACAGATGCTCAATCGCTTTGAATCAAAGGAACATGAATGTATTATGGCTAAAGTTTCTCAGATTGACCCCGGCAGAGGTACTGTTACCGTTGAATATGAGGGAACTGAACTCTATCTTTTCAGAAACGAACAGATTCCGGGAGAAGTTCTGAAAGAGGGTTCTTCTGTAAAGGTATATGTAACCAGTATTATCGGAAAAACTAAAAAGCCGATTGTAAAGATTTCCCGTACACACAAGGACCTTGTAAAGAGACTTTTTGAACTTGAAGTCCCTGAAATCTATGACGGAACAGTTGAGGTCAAGTCGATTTCAAGAGAAGCAGGTTCAAGAACAAAGATTGCCGTATGGTCAAGGGACGCAAATGTTGACGCAGTAGGTGCTTGTATCGGTACAGAACGTTCAAGAATAAAGGCTGTTGTTGAAGAACTCAACAACGAAAAGATAGATATTATTCCATGGAGCGAGATTCCGGAAAAGTTCATTGCAAAGGCACTTGCACCTGCATCTGTTCTCAAGACCGTTATCACTTCGGAAGAAGAAAAGACCTGCACAGTTATTGTTCCTAACAATCAGCTTTCACTTGCTATCGGTAACAAGGGACAGAATGCAAAGCTTGCTGCAAAGCTTACAGGATATAAAATTGACATAAAACCGCAGTTTGATACAGTAACCAATGAAGAAGCTCCCGAATTGAGTCCGGATTTCAAAGTCCCCGAAAAACAGACTGCCGTTGAGGAAGAAACAGTGGAAAACGCTGTTGCAGAAGAAGTTACAGAGGAAAATGCAGAAGTTTCCGCAGAGGAAGTGGCAGCGGAGGAAACTGCTCCGAAAGAGGAGTAATATATGAAACCGAAAAAAATTCCCATGAGAATGTGTCTCGGCTGTAATGAAATGAAGCCTAAAAAAGAGCTTATCCGTGTTGTGAAATCACCGGAGGGTGAAGTAAGCCTTGATTTTACCGGAAAAAAATCCGGCAGAGGCGCATATATATGCCGGAGCGGAGAATGTTTTGAAAAGGCAAGAAAGGCACGCAGATTTGAAAAATCATTCTCATGCAGGATAGATGAAAGCATTTACGGGGTGATGGCAGATGAACTCGAAAAAAACAGCTAATCTGCTTACAATATGTCTGAAAGCCGGAAAGACTGTAAAGGGATTTGACAGTGTGTGCGATGCTGTGAAGAACGGCAGTGCATTCTGTGTCCTCACCGCTTCGGACGCATCTGACAAAACAATAAAGGAAATTTCCTTTATATGTGGCAGATATTTCGTTCCGCTGTTTCGTACAGAACTTACTAAGGAAGAAATGGGTGTACTTTGCGGAAAAATTACAGCAGTTATTGCTGTATGCGACAAGGGATTTGCAGACGGTTTTGCCAGAATTGTCAGTGCCTGATTACAGCACAGGCTGTATTGACATATATTTTTCAAGAAACACAGATTTGTCCGGTGAACTCCGGCAGACCGAAACAAAGCCGTATTATTTACGGCACAATTAACTGGAGGTATTTGAGCCTATGACGAAAAAAATAAAACTCAGTGATGCAGCTAATGACCTTAATGTTTCTGTACAGGAAATCATTGATTATTTTGCATCAAATGGCGATACTAAGAAGAAAGCTTCAACAGGTCTTACTGAAACTGAAATGAATCTCCTGCTTGAACATTACACAAAGGTGCATGAAGTTAAATCCTTTGACGAATATTACAAGTCACAGAACGACGAAAAACCTGTAAAAAAAGAAGAACCCCAGAAGCAGGAAAGAAAAAATTCCGGTAAAAAGTCTGAAAAGCCAGCTAAACAGTCCGTTCCTGCAAAGAAGAATGACAGAAAACCCGAACCCGTGACAGAAAATACACCTGTCAAAAAGCAGAATGATTCAAAGAAACAGGAAGAAAAGAAAGCTGAACCGGTTTCCGCAGAGACAAAGCCTGCTGAAAAGTCCAAGCCGAAAAACAGGAAGAATGACAGGAACAAACCACAGGCTAAGGCTCAGGACAGAGGTGAACGTTCAAAGCTTAATGTTTCATTCAGTTCTGAAACTGCACAGACTTCAACTCAGCGTAGAACGGTTGATACAAGAGGAAGCTACGTTGACCTTGATAAGTACAACGAGCGTTATGAACAGATTGCTCCTACAAACAAGCACAAGAATGACAACTATTCTTCAAAGAAACAGAAGATAAACCAGAAGTCTGCACAGAGAAACAGACAGCAGTATTCAAAAAAAGAAACCGAAGCTGAAAAGCTCAAGAGACTTGAACTTGAAAGAGCAAGAAAACAACAGCTTAAAGTGCTTATTCCTGATAATATCACTGTAAGCGAACTCGCCGCACGTCTGAAAGTTACTGCAACTGAAGTTATCAAGAAACTCATGGGTCTTGGTATCATGGCTACAATAAATCAGGAAATTGATTTTGATACAGCGTCACTTGTTGCGGAAGAACTCGGTGCAAAGGTTGAAAAGGAAGTAATCGTAACTATCGAGGAACGTCTCATTGACGACAGTGACGACGATGATACAAATCTTGAATCACGCTGTCCTGTTGTTGTTGTAATGGGTCATGTTGACCACGGTAAGACTTCTATTCTTGACAGAATCAGAAACGCTCATGTTGCCGCAGGTGAAGCAGGCGGTATCACTCAGCACATCGGTGCATATCAGGTAAAAGTTGACGGACAGAACATAACTTTTCTTGATACTCCCGGACATGAAGCGTTTACTTCTATGCGTGCAAGAGGTGCAAATATAACTGATATTGCTATTCTCGTAGTAGCCGCAGACGACGGCATCATGCCTCAGACGGTTGAATCAATCAACCACGCAAAAGCTGCCGGTGTTTCGCTTATTGTTGCCATAAACAAAATGGACAAAGAAGGTGCAAATCCCGACAGAATCAAGGAAGAACTCACTAAGTACGATATCGTATGTGAAGAATGGGGTGGAGATGTTATATGTGTACCCGTATCCGCAAAGACCGGCGAGGGTATTGACGAACTTCTTGAAAACGTTCTGCTTGTTGCAGAAGTAAAGGAACTCAAGGCAAACCCCGACAGACTTGCAAAGGGTACTGTAATTGAAGCACGTCTTGACAAGGGCAGAGGTCCTATTGCCACACTTCTTGTTCAGAACGGTACATTAAAGCAGGGTGATGTGCTTATTGCAGGTACAGCAGTAGGCAGAGTAAGAGTAATGACCAATCACAAGGGCAGAACTGTTAAATCAGCAGGTCCGTCCGTTCCGGTTGAAATCACAGGTCTTGCAGAAGTTCCGAGTGCGGGCGATACTTTCAACGCAGTAGAGGACGAGAGACTTGCAAGGGAACTTGTTGAAAAGAGAAAGCACGAAGCTAAGCAGGAACAGTTCAACGCATACAGAAAAGTTACTCTTGACAACCTTTTCAGTCAGATTGCAGAGGGCGAAATAAAGGAACTCCCGATTATCGTAAAAGCAGACGTACAGGGTTCTGTTGAAGCTGTAAAGCAGTCACTTGAAAAGCTTTCAAACAATGAGGTAAGAGTAAGTGTAATTCACGGTGCGGTAGGTGCTGTAAAGGAAAGTGATGTTATGCTTGCCAATGCGTCAAATGCTATTATAGTAGGTTTCAACGTAAGACCCGACCCTGTTGCAGCAGAAAATGCAGTCCGTGACGGCGTTGATATCCGTCTTTACAGAATTATCTATGACGCTATTGAAGAAATCACAACGGCTATGAAAGGTATGCTTGCTCCGAAGTTCCGTGAAGTTGAACTCGGACGTGTTGAAGTTCGTCAGGTATATAAGATTTCAAACGTCGGAATGGTTGCCGGAAGCTATGTTCTTAACGGCAAGGTAACAAGAGGCTGTCAGATNCGTGTGGTTCGTGACGGANTTATTATCNNTGNCNNCAAAATAGCAGGTCTTAAACGTTTCAAGGACGATGTAAAGGAAGTTGCCGACGGTTATGAGTGCGGTATAAGTCTTGAAAAGTTCAGCGACGTTAAAGAGGGCGATATATTCGAGGCATATATTGTTGAGGAATACCGTGAGGACTGATATATGAAATTAATCAGGGCGTATCCGGACTTTTCGGGTATGCTCTGAATATANTGCTGAAAAAATTCCGGTANNAANTCCGGTGAAAAAGACNATGATACGNATTTTACAGTGAAAATCTGATTACAGAAAGGAAAACAATGGCTAATTTTAAAAACAGCCGTATGGCAGAAGATATCAAGAGGGAAATGACAGCTATTCTCAGAGAACTTAAAGACCCGAGAATTGACAAGATGCNTACAATAGTAAGANCTGATTTGTNGGGAGATATGTNTGTGTGTAAGATATATNTNTCAAGTTTTCAGGGAATTGAANAAACAAANGAATCNGTAAAAGGTCTTACAAGTGCAGGTGGNTTTATAAGANGNGAACTTTTTCACAGACNTAAAATGCNNAAATCTNCCGAACTTNCTTTTATAGCNGACANTTCANNTGNAAGAAGTNCGGAAATCAGCAAAAAACTCAGTGATTTGATTGACTGATAATTTTTATGGGAAAGAGGTGCATTATTCATGTATATAGGTTTCAGCGAGACGGAAACTTTTCTCCGCAACTGTAAGGACGCTGTTATAATTACTCACAGAAATCCGGACGGTGACTGTATCGGAGCAGGTTTTGCCATGAAAGAAATTCTTGAACAGCTCGGAATAAGAAGCAGGGTTATATGCCACGACGTTTTTCCGAAACGATATGATTTTCTTACAGAGGTCGGAGCAGGTGAGGACTTTGAGCCGCAGACGATAATTGCCGTTGATATCGCAGACCCGAAGCTTATGGGAAAATATCAGGAAATTTACGGCGATAAGGTTCAGCTTTGTATTGACCACCATGTCTCAAACAGGAATTACGCCGAAAAAACTCTTTTGAGAGCAGATGCAGCGGCAGCCTGTGAAGTTATATATGACCTTGCGGAATTTATGGGTCTGAATATCACAAAGCACTGTGCAATGTGTCTTTATACTGGTATTGCTACGGATTCGGGCTGTTTCAAGTACGCCTGCACCACTCCGAGAACGCATGAAATAGCAGCCGATATAATGAAAAGATATGATATCGATTTTGCAAGAATAAACAGATATATGTTTGATGTCAAATCCATAGGCAGAGTAAGACTTGAAAGCAGACTTAATGAAATGCTTGAAACTTATCTTGACGGCAAACTCTGTGTTATTGCTGTTACAAGAGATATGATGTCTGAACTTGGTATTAATGACGATGAACTTGAAGGATTCGCACCGCTTACAATTCAGTATGAAAATGCTGAAGTCGGAATTTTCATACGTCAGCGTGCAGAAGATTATAAATGTTCGTTCCGTTCGGCAGACAGTGTGAATGTTTCGGAGATATGTGAAACACTCGGCGGAGGCGGTCACGCAAAGGCTGCCGGCTGTAACCTTGCCGGCAATCTTGATGATATAAAGAAACAGCTTGTTGAGGCTGTAAGAAATGCTTTATGATGAACGGAATATTATGTGTCAATAAACCGCAGGACTTTACCTCTTTTGACGTTGTTGCAAAACTCAGGGGAATACTGAAAATTAAACGTCTCGGTCACGGCGGTACGCTTGACCCTATGGCAACGGGAGTACTGCCTGTTTTTGTCGGCAATGCTACAAAAGCGTGTGACATAATGCTCGATAACTCAAAGAGCTACCGTGCAGGTTTCCGTCTGGGACAGACTACCGATNCACAGGATATCACAGGNANAATCCTGACAACTTCCGGCANGTCTGTAAGCTATGATGATATATGTGCGGTACTTCCGGATTTTATGGGAAAAATCANGCAGATACCGCCTATGTANTNGGCAGTACAGGTTAACGGAAAACGTCTTTATGACCTTGCAAGACAGGGAATAGAGGTCGAAAGGGAAGCCCGTGAAATAGAAGTCAGAAGTCTGCATATTTTCAGATATGACGAAGAAACCCGTGAGGGTACTATTGAAATAGACTGTGGCAAGGGAACTTATATTCGTACTATTATAAACGATATAGGAGAAAAATTAGGTTGTGGCGGTATTATGACTTCTCTCGTGAGAACGTCCGCAAGCGGTTTTACTCTTGACGACTGTTACACTTTTGAACAGATTCAGCAGGCGTGTGACGAAAACCGTCTTGAAAGCCTTATACTTCCTGTTGAAAGAGTTTTTGAAAATCTTCCGAAAATCCGACTTAACGAAGTACAGACACGAATGTATAAAAACGGCGTTAAGCTTGACCTTTCGAGAATACACAATATAAAAGACAGTGTTACGGTTTATTCACTTTACGGCTATGAAAATAATTTCATAGGTACGGCATTTGCAGAACATGAAAACGGTGTGTNGNGTNTAGGAAAGAANCTNGNGTGANGTGATATAATGGAAATAAAAAGAAGTGCGGTTGCACTGGGTCTTTTCGACGGAGTACATCTCGGACACCGTGCCGTGCTTAACCTTGCACTTGCACAGGAAAAAAATGCTCTCACTCCTGCCGTGTTCACGTTCAGTCCGTTGGCTGTACTCCGCAAGACAAGCGGTCAGGACGGCTATATATACAACTATACGCAGAAATTTGATATTCTTAAAAAGCTCGGATTTTCGGGCAGAAATATTCATTTCGTGGATTTTGATGATGTCTGCGGACTTACAGGTGAGGAATTCTGTGAAAATATTTTAAAAAACAGGTTTCTTAATGCGGAAATAGTATGTTGCGGAAATGATTTCAGATTTGGTAAAAACGCCTCGTGCGGTGTTGAGGANTTAGGNAATTTCNGTAAAAAGTNCGGTTTTGAGGTGNANANNGCTGNTGACATAANAACTNANGGTATTACTGTATCTNCGGGAGAAATNCGTCGTTGTCTNGTAAACGGTGAAATTGAACGGGNAAACCGTCTTTTAGGTATACCATATAAAATTCTGGGTAAAGTTATTCACGGCAACGAAATAGGAAGAACGATAGATTTTCCGACGATAAATCAGGAATATTCGGACGGACAGCTTGTCCTTAAATACGGCGTATATCAGACAGTGACGGATATTGACGGTGTAAAATATAAGTCAATAACTAATGTCGGGGTAAAGCCGACTATAAAAGGCGAGAGAAAACCTCTTGCCGAAACGCACATACTTGACTTCGGCGGTGATTTATATAATAAGTATATTGAAGTTGAGTTCTGTAAATTTATCCGTCCCGAAATGAAGTTTTCATCTGTTGACGAGCTGAAAAATCAGATTTCAAGGGATATTTCTCAAGTTCGTTCGCTTCTCTGAAATTCCGCAGAAAGATTAATGTAATATTCGCAGTGCTTTCACTGCATTATCACAAAAAAACGATATCATTATAATGTATTAAAATAACAGCCGTTAACGGACTGTATCAGGGAGGGAATCCAATGATTGAGGTTAAGAACCTTAGTAAAAAATACGGCGACAAGCAAGCCGTCAAAAACATCAGCTTTAAAGTGGAACAAGGCGAAATCCTCGGCTTTCTCGGTCCTAACGGTGCAGGAAAGTCAACAACAATGAATATGCTCACGGGTTATATTTCGTCAACTTCGGGACAGATTCTTGTCAACGGAGCAGATATATTTGAAGACCCTAAAAAAGCAAAGTNATTTATAGGATANCTGCCGGAAATTCCNCCTCTTTACATTGATATGACCATTGATGCTTATCTNAATNTTGTCTANGANTTGAAGAAGTGCAAGCTTCCGAGAAAGGCACATTTAAAGGACGTATGCGACCTTTGCAAGATTACAGATGTAAGAAACCGTATAATAAAGAATCTTTCAAAGGGTTATCGTCAGAGAGTGGGACTTGCACAGGCTCTTATAAACAATCCGCCTGTACTTATCCTTGACGAGCCAACCGTAGGACTTGACCCGAATCAGATTATTGAAATAAGAAGTCTTATCAAAAAACTCGGCAAACGCCATACTGTTATACTTTCTTCGCATATCCTGCCGGAAATTCAGGCGGTATGTGACAGAATAATTATCATCAACAAGGGTGAAGTTGCCGCAGACGGTACAGCGGACGAAATCGCAAAACAGCTCACAAATGAACACAAAATGACTGTACGTATCGAAGGAACTTCAAAGACTTCTGCCGACAAGGACGAAATTGTAAAAGCAATAAAGGGTCTTAAAGGTATAAAATACGTCCGTGCCGACATGGAACGTGAAAAGGGTATTTATGATTATGACATTGAGGCAGACGAAAAAACTGATATAAGACGTTCTCTCAATGACCTCTGTCGTAAAAAAGGCTGGAATATACTTATGCTTCAGCTTTCTGACCTTACGCTTGAGGATATTTTCCTTAAAATCACTATGGGTGAAAATGATGTTAAAGTCAATGAAAACAAACAACGTATACGCATAGAGCTTAATGACAGTTCAGAAACTGACAGCGATGATGATACTGACAGTTCAGAGGACGATAAAAACGGAGGTAATGACTAATGGGTGCAATTTACAGACGTGAAATGAATGCCTTTTTTATATCGGGCGTAGCTTATGTATTTCTTTCGGTATTTTATCTCCTTTCGGGATATTTCTTTTATGCGTATGTAATAGGTTCGGGCAGGACAGACACGTCACCGATGTTCAGCAGTATGTTTATAATAATACTGTTTCTTATACCTATTTTAACAATGAGACTTCTTAGTGAGGAAAAGAAAAACAAGACAGACCAAGGATTATTGACCGCTCCCGTCGGATTGTGGGATATAGTTCTTGGAAAGTATTTTGCTGCACTTACTCTCTTTATCATTGCTGAAAGCGTAGTGTTTATCTATGCCGGAATACTTGCATATCTCGGCGATGTTGTATGGCAGACACTTATAGGAAACTATTTTGCAATGCTGTTTCTCGGTGCTGCATTCATTGCGGTAGGTCTTTTTATTTCGTCTCTTACGGAAAATCAGATGGCTTCTGCCGTTGCAAGTATGCTTGCACTTTTTGTACTCTATCTTTTTGACTCTTTTGCTATGAATATATCAAATGAATATATCAGCAAGGCTATTACTTCTCTTTCATTCTACTCACGTTACATTGAATTTACACAGGGAATTTTCAGCCTTCCGAGCGTTGTATTTTTCCTCAGTGCAGCGTTTATCTTTAATTTCTTCACTGTAAGGGTTCTTGACAAAAGACGCTGGGGATAATAATACGGAAAGGAAGGTATTTTCAGATGAGTAATAAAGAAGTTTCAAAAACAATAGAAAAAAAACCAAAGAAAAATTTAAAAAAATTCAAGTATGGCTCAATGTCTGTAGTTGTGATAGTGCTTGTAATTGTGCTTGTTATAATAGTTAACCTGATTTGCAGTACACTTTCAAAGCGTTCACCCATGAAAATAGACTTTACGCCCGACAAGAGATATGAACTCAGTGATGAATCTGTCGAAGCGATTAAAAATATGAAAGGCGATGTTGAAATTACTGTTACTTTCCCGAAAAGTGATTTTACTTCTATGGGAACTTACTATCAGCAGATGTACGCCGCTTATTACGGAATAAATGTTGAAACACCGTATGAAATGATACCGTCTATTCTTGAAAATTATGAAATGTACGCAAAGCAGGGAGAAGGCAGTATAAAGGTACAGTACGTTGACATGAACAAAGACCCCGATATTATCGCAAAATACAGAAAATTCTACAATAATGACATTCCGGANGNAAGTATAGTTGTANNTTCCGGAAATGAAGATAATGGCAGGGTAAAGGTTATCAGTCAGGAAGAAATTATCGGCATGATTCAGCCCGCAAATACAAGTACACAGACTTCTGTTACAATGAATTTCGTCGGAGAGAGTACTTTTACTACCGCAATTCTTAATGTTACAGACGCTAATCCCATAAAGACAGCGTTTGCCTCTATGATGAACGGTGCTTCTATAGCCGGACAGGGCTATGAAACTATAATATCAGACTTTATGTCATTTTTAGACAAGAACGGTTATGACTGTACAGAAATTGACATTGCATCTGACGAACTCAATCCCGATGATTATGACTTTGTTGTAGTACCTATGCCGGCGGTCGATTTCAGTGCGGACATTATAGGTAAACTCGGCGATTTCCTCTATAACGACGAAAACTATGAACGTAATATGCTCTATATTCCGAATCTCTATGTGACAGAACAGCCGAATATTTCAGAGTTCCTTGCTGACTGGAGTATTCAGGTTGAAGAAGATGTTATACTTGATGATACAAACTGGATTTATATATCTGATTTGAGAAATCTTAATATAAAACTTGAAATAAGCGATAATGATTCAGTGGGAAGTCTCCCGAATGAAACACTTCCTATAATTGCACCGGCTTCAAAGAAACTTTCTGTTCTTACAAAAAACAATGACAGTGTGGCAACTTCTGTTCTCAAATCAATGGATACATCATATGACCAGAACAATACAGAAACAGGTGCAAGGGACGTTGCTGTTATATCCAGAAAAGAAACAAGCGTAGGTCTTGACAGATATACAAGTCATATGCTTGTATTAGGAAGTTCATTGATGATAGATAATACACTTCTGAGTCAGACAAATACTTTCAACAATGCAAATGTAGTTATTGGTATGCTCAATACAATGACAGGCAAGGAGGCATCTGCCGTTATTCCTGAAAAAGCACTCCAGCAGTCTCTTATTGCTCCTACGTCGAATGAAATGAACATAATAAAGGTAGTTGTCATTTACGTGATTCCTGCTATTGTTGCCGTTGCAGGAATACTTGTATTTGTAAGGAGAAAGAACCGATGAATAAGACTACTAAAAGTATTATCGGACTTGGTGCGGCGGTTATTGTTCTCGGTGGTGGTCTTGCCGCACTTATGCTTACCGAACCTAAAGACAAGGAAAATGATGAAAGTACGCTTTCGTCTGTTCCTGATGAATCTTCTGAAACTTATGGTGAGGGAATTATTCTTATTCAGGACGAAAAAGCCGGAGAATCAGACGGCATTGTAAAAGAAGTTACTGTAAAGAACAGTGATGATACACTTCATGTCGTAATGGACAAAGCTCCCANANATGAATCAGTTGCAANTTATACACTTGACGGATATAAGGATATTCCGCTTGACACNGCTNTTGTTTCGACCNTTGTCAATAATGCCTGTAACATGACANCAGNCTCTGTTGTTGACGAAAACTGTGAAAATCCTGCAAAATTCGGTCTGGACAATCCGCAGGCGGAAATTGAGGTTAAATTTCAGACAGGAACTGTAAAAAAGTTCAAAGTGGGTGACAAAGCTCCTGCAAATTCTGAAACGTATGTTATGATAGACGGTGAAAATACTGTTTATACTGTTGCGACTTCATATATCGCCAATTACAGCAAAACTCTTTTTGATTTTGTTGATATGGTTATTCTTGAAGAACCGTCCGAGGAGGATTATCCGGTTGTCAACAGTCTGAAAATAGAGCGTGAGGACATTGACTATGATATTCTTCTTGAGTACGACAAGAGCAGTGACGACGGCAAATATTCCGGCGGTACTTCTGCAACTCACGTTATGGTTGAACCGACTGACGCTTATCTTACTGTTGAACGTTCGGAAGATATCACAAACGGTATGTTTGGCTTGCGGTCTGACGGGATATATTCCGTTCACTGCAAGGATTCCGATATTGCGGAAGCAGGTCTGAAAGAACCTTTCTGCACCGTTACAATGGAATGCAGTGACGGAAATAAATATGTACTTCTTATGAGTGAGCCTTTTACTGATGACAATAACAAAAAGTGCTGTTATGCCATGTTTGAGGACAGAAGTATAATTTATATTGTCAATACCGAAAATGCTAAATGGAGTACNGTTATGNCTGTTGACATAACANCNCGAATAATGGTAGGTTCTTATGTATGGAATATTACAGACCTTACTGTAAATTGCAGTGACGGAACTTCCGAAAAGTTTGTTATCGAACCTAAAGACAAAAATGCAGAAAATACCAAACCTACAGATTTTAATGTCACAAAGAACGGTACTGCTTTCGACAGCGAGCGTTACAGGCAGTTTTACGGTTTCCTGATAAACGCAGCAGCAGAAGAATTTGCACTTGGTGAAGATATCCCCGACAGCAAACCCGTTGTAACTGTTGAATACAGCGATTCCTACACCAAAAAGAAAATAAAGCTTGAATTTTATGAATATTCAAATCTTACCGCACTTATTGCAGTAAACGGTGAAAGCAAGTATTTCTGTGCAAAGTCGTATGTTGACACTCTGCTTGAAAACATCAGACGAATTGAAACAGGGGAGGATTATATCACAACCTGGAAATAATACACAACAATAAAGGAGGATATTAAATGAACCAAAAATTTTACACTTATAAAGGATATCCGCTTGTAAGAAGCAAAAATACTATTTATTACGGTTATATGTCCGACCAGTATGTAATCATGATTCAGATTCTTGCAACTAAAAAAATCGGTGATTCCGATGTTACAAGCAAAGTAAGAGNAGTTNNGATGTCCACTNACCTNACATTANACCNNTTGAAAGCTTGNANAAANAATACNGNNTNTGAGTNCGGTTTATATGANGCACTTNANANTNCAAGAGTANGGNTTNAANNGGCTCTTANNAAATAAAAATAACTGCTGTACAGATAATGTACAGCAGTCAGTCTGTCGAAAAACCCCGATTTCGGAATAGAAATCGGGGTTGAAGTTTTGAGTAAAATTAAAAACAAAGAGTAATTCTTGAAAAGAGAGGAAAAACGAAGTGAAAACGGAGGTCACC
>WFLX010264729.1_pt1 | contig 48762 bp, 40 predicted proteins | sample 4967041 | NCBI WGS metagenome assembly WFLX01 (sample SAMN12857096, study PRJNA449069) | gut metagenome | isolation source: stool from male and female vole | host: Microtus ochrogaster | place: USA:Florida | collected 2017
ACCCGGCATAACCATGAACACGGATCAATCGTGGTATTTTTACAACACGATGACCCGGAATGCAGGCAAGACGGAATTCCAGCGTAAATGGGGAGCCCGGAAACTTGAAGATGATTGGCGCAGGCGTAATAAAGCCACATTCTCGCTTGATGAGGATGACAACAACGGAGATGAGGCATCCCTGACAGCGGCAAATGACTCTGTGGGCTCTTCTCCCGAAGAAGTCTTACGAGCTGACAAGGAACGCAGTGAAAAGGAAAACGATCCCCATTATGTGGAGTATTATCTCCGGCAGATACCCTCCACGCCTGAGGAAATACTCACTTCCAATGATATAATCCAGGAAGGCCTGTATAATATGGGAGTGATTCTCAAAGATAAACTTGATGATTATGACGCGGCACGCGAGAAATTTAATGAACTTGACGCCCGTTATCCCGACAATATCTACCGTCTTGACGTTTACTACAACATGTATCTCATGGCTGTGAGAGAAAACAATACGGCTCTTGCCGAGCAATGGCGTCAGAAGATTCTTACGGACTTTCCTGAAAGTCCTCAGGGTCAGGCCATGCGCGATCCGGCTTATTTCGACAATCTCCGGCGTATGCACGACTTGCAGGAAGAGATGTATGCCGACGCTTACAGGGCTTATCTCGCAGATGATAATGAGGAGGTGCATGAGCTTACAAAGACGATGGAGACCGATTTCCCNCTGTCGCCGATTCTTCCGAAATTTGTCTTTATAGATGCCTTGTCGTATCTCACGGAAAAAGACTATGATCAGTTCCGTGAACGCCTTACCGAGCTTCTGCGTAAATGGCCCGACACGGATATGACAGATATGGCCTCTGCGATTGTGAAGGGGTTGCAAGAAGGAAAAGTGCCAAATGCCGGTCTGTCAAATTCACGTGGTATGATTTGGGAAATACATCTNACNGANNCCGAACTCTCNCCNGANGATGAGAGAGNNCCGGCAGATTTCACACGGGATCCCGATTCTCCTCAATATCTTGTTTTCGCCTTCCCGCGCGATGAGGTCAATCCGAATCAGGTGCTCTACGATGTGGCCAGGTTCAACTTCTCCTCATTTGTGGTGAAAGATTTCGATCTCGAACAGATGGGATTCTCAAATATAGGGCTGCTCATAGTGAAAGGCTTTGCCAATATGCGTGAACTGGAACATTACCGCAGTGTAATGGAACGCGGCGACCTTAACCTGCCTGACTTGGTGAGACCCGTTATGATCAGCAAGCATAATTTCGAGGTGCTTCTCAAAGGAGGCTATTCATTCGAGGATTATTTCCGTTTTCAGGAGGATGCCGAGGCTGAAGAGACAGAAGAGAGGATACTTGGTCCGGACAAGACCATGCCCGGCCCGGAAGATCTCAGATAACAACAGATTGTTCTGACAACGTATGAGACTGATATATTATATAATAGTGCTCTTAGGAGTAGCGGCGATGCCGGAGGTGTCGAAACAACGTCTGGCAGTAAGGGAAGTAGCACAAAAAGCCTCCTTAGGTGACGCTAAAGCGTTATATGACCTGGCCATGTTGCACGACATGGGATATGACTCCATTCCTGTGGATTCCATGCGTGCCACACTTCTTTACAGGCTCTCTGCCGAAAGGGGATATGCCCCGGCGCAAAGCTATCTCGGCTACAGGTATTTCAACGGCGAGGCGGTGCGTCAGGATGTTGATTCCGCCCTCTTTTGGATGGCTAAGGGAGCCGCTAACGGTGACGCCAAGGCTGCCAACAATCTCGGTTACATACTCGCCAACAGTGAACTGGTGACACGTGATTATCCTCAGGCCTTGTATTGGCTTACCAAAGCAGCCGATGCCGGTCTGCCGGCCGGCCTGAGTCAACTTGCCGATCTCTATCGCAGAGGGTTGGGCTGCGAAGCAGATACGGCCCGTGCTGAATCTCTTTATGTGGAGGCCATACATAAAGGTCTGCAGGATGCGGAGCTCAAACTGCTTGCCATGAAAGGGAGGAAATGGGAAACCTTGTCAGCCGACTCCGCTCTCTCGCTCGGAAAATACCATTATTCACACGGAGCACCTGTCATAGCCGTGACGCTCTTTGAAAATATAATTGCCGGGAAGGGGGCTACTGCGGCTGACACCAAAGAAATGGCAAAAGCACTTGCGCTCCTCGGGGATGCTTACTCGCGTGGTATGGGGGTAGAATATGACTATGCCCGTTCCACAAACCTCTTCTATGAAGCCGCCCTGAGAGGAGATCCTTCCGCCCAATTTGTGATTGCCGAACTCCTGGATATTTTCCCGGACGCATTAGACTCAATCAGCACCGATCCTGAACTGATCAATGCTTCCTATTGGTACGAGAAGGCGGCTGCGGAGGGCATAACAGATGCCGCCACAGCCACCGTCCGTCTGCTTGAATAAATCCTCGTCTGCTCATTCAGACGTCTGCCATCCGGCCTCGGTCCTGACCTCGAAAAGATCTACCACAGATGAGGTGAAAGATAACCAAAAAAGATGAGGCGGAAGATAGAGGGGATGCATGACGGAATCGATAACCCTCAAAGTAATTTAGGGCTATCAAAGTAATTTATGGCTGTCAAAGTAATTTTAGGTAGGAGCGGGCTACGGCTTCTGGCGAGAATTTCTCTTTGACGTTCTCCCGCATCCTGCAGAGGATTGTGACTCTGTCACGGGCATTTTCCAAAACTTCCGCTGCCCAAGCNACACCTCTTGCCAACCGACTCCCCGCTTCTTCAATATCTTCTGAAAATTCGGCGATGTAGCCGGTGACGAGATGCTCCACAATGTCACTCTGCCCTCCCTGATTGAAACTTACGGGCACACAACCATACGCCTGCGCCTCTACCAACGTGCCCGGAAGAGTCTCATAGAGCGAGGAAGACACAAGAATATCGGCACTTTCGTATGCTCTCCTTACAGCCTCCTCTCCTTTCAACATTCCCAGATGACGATGTGGTATGGCTATCCCCTCCAGGGCGGCCGGATTTTTTACGTTGCCGAAAGTCACAAGTTCTATACGGGAGGAGAGCGCGGGATAATCTCTCCTGAGCACTCGTGTCATCTCAATCAATGCCGGCAGGTTCTTGATGGGATCATCGAGCCGGGCAGCCCCGAAAAGAATGGTGACCTTATCCGTTGACTCACTGCCTGCCTTGGGTGTCGAATCGAGATAAGGCATGTGGGCAGACTTCAAGTCGTCGGGCAGCCGGAATGCGTTGGGAATAACTGTCACAGATTGATGCCTGAGCAAGGAACTGTCGTAGGCTTTATCTGCCAGCCAATGGCTTACGGCGACGTATTTTATTTTCTCTGCCAGTTCGCCAAGCCGTTTCTTACGTTTCCATGTTTTCCGGGATATGTCGTTGTAGCCTTTCATCTTACCTAACAACGGACAATTACCACATTCCCATAAGAAGAGGTTACATTCCCCGGCATGGTGACACACTCCTGTCATGCACCACATGTCGTGCATAGTCCACACTACCGGTTTACCGAGACGCAGGATTTTCTCAACTCCGCGTAGAGAGAGCATACCTTGATTGACCCAGTTTAGCAGAATAGCATCAGCCTCTATGACCAGGGGATGCTTCCAAAGCGGCAGTCCGTCGGAGGCGGTGTCTATCTTGAAAAGCGTGTCGCGATTAAATCCGTTTGCAAGGAAGATTTTAAGTCGCTCGGCAATGAAATTTTGTCTGATAGCAGAGGGAGAGGCTGCCAATTCCACGTAGGGAGAATCCGTGAGTTTCTCCACTACCAGCATCCGGGCATCCTCCCCTATGGCCCGCAGAGCTTCCATCAACCGTCGGCTCACTACGGCTGCCCCACCGGTGGAATCACTTTTATTTATGATTACAATTTTCATTTTTCCTCACAGATCGTTTTATCAGCGGTTTATTTTATTCGCGGTGTATTGCTTCCCTAAGTGTCATTGTTTCCTCACATAAGTGACATATCTATAGGCGATACCCTCATCGGTGCGGGCGGTGTCTTCCGTCTCCTCCACCTTCCACTCATCAGGATTCAGGGGAAACGGCAGACGGGCATCAGCTTCCGGACATTCCGCATCAATCTCCGTGAGATAAATACGGGTGACCAATGGCATGAAAGCCTTGTAAATTTCCTCTCCTCCCATCACGAAAGGAGTTTCTTCGTCAACGCATAGCTCCAACGCCTCTTTTGGTGAGGCGGCTCTTTCTGCCCCTATAGCTTCAAATGCTGCGTTGCGGGTCAACACGATATTACGACGTCCGGGTAAGGGACGTTTTGGGAGGGAGTCCCAGGTCTTGCGCCCCATAATCACGGGATGCCCCATCGTCAGCGCTTTGAAACGTCGCAAGTCGGCCTTGATATGCCAGATAAGATCTCCGGCCTTACCTATCGCACCGTCTCTGCCGGCAGCTACAATGATGTTGACCTCCTTGTCAAGATTATTATCGGTCTTCCTTACCGGAGTTGTTTTATCCATAGAGAATCCAGTTGAATTGAATGAGATGAACGAGCGTACATCGCTATTATGGCACAAAAATAGGAATAAAGAATGACAATATAAAATAAAAATGACAGCCGCTATCCGGCGACCGGCATTGTGAACTGTATCCTGAAACGTGTGAGACCGTCGGTGGCCGTCTCTAAAGAGAATTTACATTGGTGCGCATTGAGCACTTCGCTTACAAAAAGCAACCCGAAGCCGTGCCCCGCGGGTTTGGTGGTGAAGAAAGGTACGAATAGCATCTCGGCCGCTTCTGGACTGATGCCCGGACCGTCGTCAGTGACAGTGATGACGCGACTGTGCGGGTCAAGTTCGAGAGTAACCAGGCCGCCAGGGCCGGTGCTTTCCGCAGCATTCTTTATAATGTTGATGAGCACCTGCTCTATCTGCACGGAATCAATGGACAGCAGGACTTTATTGTCAGGGAGACTCATCGAGAATCGGGCTCCGGTCATGATGCAGATACTTTCGAATGTCGTGAGCCAACCGGTGAGTTTGTCTGTAATGTCGGTATTCACACGTGTAGGTTCAGGAATCTTTACCGCTGATGCAAATCTGGTTATGAAGGCTCCCATATCACGACAACGGCGTTCACATACGGAAAGCGCTTCCGACAGATCGGCATCGCTTGTCTCCTTGGCTGCCGTACCGATTACGGTAATCATACCCGCCAGAGAATTATTCACCTCATGGGCCATCATTCGGATTACCTTCTCATAGGACTTGCGTTCGGCTTTCATCACCTCATCGGTGAGCTTTTCTATTAAAANNAAGGGATANCTTATNCCNCCATCCATGAAAGTGAGTCNNGAACACCGGTAGATCATTGAATCATTAAGTCTCACTACTTTCACTTCCCTATGGTCAAGCTCACCTATTATCCGGCCCAACTGCGTTCCGGACTCTCCGGGAGTCTTTTCCATCATATCTTCTTGCGAAGAGAANCCGATGAATTCAGCGGCNGCACGATTTCCGGCTTTTATTGAGCCATCTGTATTCTGCACGATTATTCCCATGGGAGAGACATCGATAAGAAGCGCAAGAAAGTAATCCTGTTCACGAAGTTTACGGCGCTCATGTTTCAGGGCGCGCATCATTCCGTTGAAGAGATCTACCACTCTATCAGCTTCAGGATCACCCACGTGGGCNAGTCGACTGGTGAAATCCTGATCCTGGAGCATATAGAATCCGTTGGCAATCGTTTTCAGAGGACGCGTCACTTTCCTATGGAGGAGGGCTACCGCAAGAGCACCTGCGAGGGCCAGCGCCCATACTATATCGTAGGCTATGCTTCCGGAAGCGATTATCCTNAGCNANNCTATGGCNGNAATCAGCAGTATAACCGTAAAGGTGAATTTCCAGTTACCTCTCATCGGTGAATAATTATTCCGTAAGATTTATTTTTATGTCATACTTAGTCATACGCCGATAGAGAGCCTGCCGGGTAAGTCCGAGGATAGAGGCTGCCCGGCTCACATTACCTCCGGTGGCAATCAGGGCTTTCTCGATGGCTGCTTTCTCACTTGAATCAAGTTTGCGGAGAGTTTCAGGGGGCAGCCCGTCAAAGGATAGTCCCTGAGCCTGGAAATGAGCGGCCTCAAGTCTGTCGCCGGGGGTGACCAGAAGTGTACGTTCGATCACATTTGCAAGCTGGCGGATATTGCCGGGCCATTGCTGGCGTTTCAGCAGCTCCATACCTTCCGGTGTCACCTCCGGCACTTCACGATTCAGGGTCTTACAGGAGTTGCGCAGGAAGTGATTCACCAACAACGGTATGTCATCAGGACGCTCACGTAAAGGGGGAAGGGTTACGGTGATAAGATTGATGCGGTAAAAGAGGTCTTCACGGAAAGTTCCTTTGCTCATCCTATCGGCAAGGTCGGCGTTTGTGGCACAGACCACCCTTACATCGGCGCGACGCGTGCGGCTGTCGCCAAGGGGTTCGTAGGTATGTTCCTGCAGCACTCTCAGGAGCTTAACCTGCGAATTGAGGTCAAGGTCACCGATCTCGTCAAGAAAAATGGTGCCCCCTTCGGCCTTGGCGAATCTTCCTTCCCGATTGGCGATGGCTCCTGTGAAAGCTCCCTTACGGTGGCCGAACATCTCACTCTCGAAAAGAGAATTGGGAATACCCCCTAAATTCACCTTAACCAGAGGCTTCGGGCTACGTCGGGAATTAATATGGAGCGCTTCGGCTATGAGTTCTTTTCCGGTGCCGTTCTCGCCCATTATCAGCACAGGGGCATCGGTGGGTGCCACACGCTCGATGGTATCAAGTATCGACATGAGCACCGGATCACGTCCGATGATACGTGACCTGTCAAAAGAGGGAGAAGACTCATGGGGGTCAGCCCGAGTAAGAGACACGGCTGTGGCAATGTGTTCGAGCAATATGGCGTTATCCCACGGTTTGGTGATAAAGTCAAATGCGCCTGCCCTCATTCCCGCCACGGCCAAAGGTATATTGCCCCATGCCGTGATGAGAATCACGGGCACATCAGGCTGAAACAGTTTTATCTGTTTCAACAATATTATCCCCTCGTCGCCCGAAGTGGAGCTGGAGAAGTTCATATCCATGATGACAAGATCAGGACGTGTGGCACGGACGCAGGCAATGGCTTCTGCCGGAGAAGCTACGGTAGTTACTTCATATCCGTTGCGTCCCAGCAGAAGCTTTAATGACAGTCTTATTGAATGGTCATCATCTACTATCAGAATCATACCTACAAATTTAGTGATTTTTCTTCAAAACCGACAGTTGGCGGCTAACTGATTATTCTGATTTCAATGCTTCAGCGGGGCTGATACGCATGGCACGCCTTCCCGGAAAGTATATACCTATCGCCGTCATTACTGCCAGTAATACCCAAGCCACAGAAACACAGACACAAAACCGCACCGGTTCGAAAAACCCCTTATACCACACTGTGAGTTCGTAACAGGTGAGCAGATAATCTAAGCCGATGGCTACGGGGGTGACAGCGAGAAGCAAGAGTTCACCTTCTCCGAGTATGCGGCGGAATATATCAGAGTGTTTTGCTCCACATACCATCCTGAGGGAGATTTCTTTCATACGCCGGCGGGTCCGGAACCAGAAAGTACCCAATATGCCCAAGAAGATGTTGACCATCAGAAATATGGCACAGACGATTGTGTTACGTGTGTCAGCCTCACGATCACGGTTGTAGTTCTTTTTGATGGTATCAAAAGATTTTACCGAGGCGATGTACCAGTTGCCGACACGTAGATAGCCGTCGGCATCGGTCATGAGTTGTGCGGCAAAATCAGAATCCATATTGTCGAGTACCCTTACCGTGACCTCATTTGCGTAAGGATAATGCCAACGTTTCATCAAAGTAATAACGGAGCTCCCCATATAGCCATAGCTTGTAGCATAGTCGTTATAACGCATTGGTTTAAAGGAGGTGTTGAGGGTCAGTGTATCGTCATTATCTCTTAACACTATCTGTTTCCCATAAAGCGATTTTAGAGATTTGATGCCCTTGTCTTGCAGCGCGTTGTCGCTGAGAAGAGCTTGGTCGTGTCTCAACGCCTCGGCCAGGGCCTCGGGGGTCTCACCGTTAGCACCCACTATCCTGAATACCTTGAAGAAATCAGGTTCGACATTACGGTTAAGAAAAGGACGGTCGGCCATACTGAATGTATCGATATCGACCTGAATAGAAGAGTTGTTGGCGTTGTAGGGATAAGAATTGCGGCTTATGGCAGCCGCGGCTATTTCAGGCCGGGCTTTGATTCTCTCTAACAAAATCAACAGATCGGTAGTGGCTGCGTCGTCGTCGGGATAAGGTGTATAGTCAGGGGCAGCTTCCGATACTGTCCTGACATCGAGCACATAGCAATGTGAGGCATCATAGCCGAGAGGCTCGTTGATTATGGAAAGAGTGGTGTAGATTTTGTCGGCGAGTACAAACAACACCACGCTGACTATGAGAAGTTCAACCGCCATCCAGATATTTGTGCGCCATTCGTTGCACATCTGTACCAATAATTTTCGTTTCATGGTTGTCATTTGTTATGCCCCGTAAGGGCGTTTACGATTTTTCCACGCGATGCCTGCCAAGAGGGAATCAGGGCAGAAAGGAAATTAAGCACGAAGCAGAATAGAAGGGCTGTGCCGAAAACAGAAAAATTGAAAATCATACCGAGTCTCAGTCCCCTTACCTCTCCTCCGGAGGCGAGCACAGTTTCTCCGCCCAAGAATATGAAAGCCAGGCTCAGTAATAGGCCTATCATACCGGCTACCACCGTGATGATGAGATTTTCGATAAACATCTCCATCATTATGCTGACACGTGTTGCACCGAAGGCTCTCCTCACTCCTATCTCATCTCTCCTGCGGCTCAGCCGGCTATGGGTNAGACTACTGAGATTGATGGCGGGAATAAGAAGAAGTATTGTGTAAACCAACAGATTATGTCTTCTCACAGCTCCCATATCGGGATCCATATTGAAATATGTCATATTTATAAATGTAAACTGATCGTATGGAGTCTGATGACGATAGAATTCCCATCCGGCCACTTTCACCTCGTCTCCGAACTTGTCCCAGACCTGATTATATTCTTCTCGTATTTTGGGGAAATCAGCCTTATCGTGTGCCAGGATTATAACTCCGAGGGGGCCCATGTAGGTGGTCCANGTTATTTTATCTGTGCCCGTTGATGTGAGGGGCAGCCATAGATCTGATTTTGCAAAAGTGGTGAGGTTGCTCACTTCCCGGACGACTCCGCAAACTCTGTAAGAGACATGATCGACGGTGAACTCACGGCCGATACAGTCCGTAGTGTCAAAGAGTTTACGGGCTAAAGATTCGCTCAAGACAGCCACCTGTCTTCCTGCTTCCACATCGGCCCTATCGTAGGGATTGCCGCTGATGAAGGTGAAGTCCATTACTTTCCAGAACCCGTCGTCGGTATCTTTACGGTAGGCTCCAAAAGGGTTTTTCCCTTTTACGGATAGATGGCTCTCTCCCCTGAAAGGGGTAAACACCCCTACGGCCTCGGGTGTGGTCATTTCATAGAACGTGCGCCGAATAGTGTTGTAGCCCATAGGTCCTGTGGATGAATTCTTTTCCGGTGTGGAGCCCCAGTCCTTATTACCGAGAGATGCATGGGTCTGGATAAGCCATCGGTCGCGGTTGCTTTCGGGAGCGAAAGGGGCCACCTTAACCTCATCTATCATTACAATAATCATTATGAGGAATATGGCAAGGGCTGTGCCACCGACACTTATGGCGCTCAGAAGCGGTTGCTTTACAAGCGACCCCCATGCCTGCTTGAGATATCGTTTTATTGACATAGGTTTTCTTTTGATGAGTCTTAAGTATTATTCTAATCAGGTGAAATCAGATCCGGTTACATGACTTGACAACCGTCGAAGAATCGGATTATCCGGTCGGTTCCTTGTGCCTGTTCTTCGTTGTGGGTTACCATCATAATTGTGCGACCGTCTTCACGGTTAAGGAGATGCAGCAAATTCATCACCTCGTTACCCATCTTGGAGTCGAGATTACCCGTAGGTTCGTCGGCAAGTAGGATTTCGGGGTCGCCCACTATGGCGCGAGCTATAGCCACTCTCTGACACTGGCCTCCCGACAGTTGAGAGGGCCGATGATACATGCGATGTCCTAATCCTACGCGCTCAAGAACCCGTGCAGCACGTGTCTGCCGTTGTGATTCGCTCATATTGCGGTAGATTAATGGTAGCATGACATTATCCAGAACATTAAGCGTATCGATGAGATGGAAACTTTGAAATACGAATCCGAGCTTCGAATTACGGAAAGCCGCAAGAGCCGAATCTTTCAATCCTATGACATTGGTGCCGTCTATGATGACAGAGCCTGAAGTAGGATCGTCGAGTAAGCCTACGATATTAAGCAACGTTGATTTCCCGCATCCGGAGGGCCCCATGATGCTCACGAACTCTCCCTTGTCGATGTGTAGATTCACATCTTCGAGGGCCTGCGTCTCTATCATGTCCGTTGAATAGACTTTATTGACATTTTTCAGTGTTATCATTTTTATCCGGTATTTGATTGTTATCTTACTTTCAGAGTTTTCGCCTCCTTAAAATCGCTCATGTCGGATATCACGACTCTGTCGCCGACCCGGGCTCCGTGTACCACCTCTACAAATTCATAGTTAGAGTCGCCGAGCTTTACCTCCCGTTTCTCAAGAATCTTGTTATCAGGACTTATGAAGAATAATTCGTATGATCCTGCTCCTGTATAATAGGGTCCGTTGGGTATACGCACCACCTCATCCACCACATCACAACTGATGTAGACATCGGTTTTCAAGCCGGAGCGAAGTCGCGGATGGGCATCCTCATCGAGCCGGACAGTGAATTTGATTACGCCGTTATGTGACTGAGGAGTGAGATTGGCTACAATTCCGGAGAGTTTCTCTTTTCCGATACGCACCGTTACATGACTGCCCACGGCCACACGGTTGGCGTAAGAATCGGAGATTTCGGCATCAATACGGAAGTGGTTCANATCTGAGATGNCAGCANTTTTNTGNCCTTCCGTCACTTTTTCACCGATCNGGNCCTGTATGAACGTCAGTGTGGCCCGGCGTGGGGATCTCACCTGTGCATCCTCAAGCGTACGGCTCATTTCACTGAGGTTGTCTTGAGCTATGTCAATATCAAGGTTCTTGACATTATCACCGGCAGCGGCCACTTTCTCTTCATTTGCCAGTTGCTCTTTCAGTTGTCGAAGTTCCAACATTCCGGTTTTCACAGCCAACTCCGCCTGGCGGATACGGTCGCCCGTGCCGGAGCCAATGCTGTCAAGATATTGTTCATTTCTCAGTTCCCCTTCAAGGATGCTCAGAGCCATTTCCTTGACTTTAACCTGCATTTTCAGGTCGCTCAAACGAGTGGAGGAATTCACACGCTGTTGTTCCAGTTCATGACGTTTCATGGCAATCTGGTTGGTGAGGCGTTTCACTTCGGTCTCAGTGCTCTGCAGATCCAAACGCAGCAGAGGTTCGCCGGGTGCCACAGAGTCTCCTGCCCTATGGTAAACCTCTACAATACGGCTATTGATGGGAGAGGTGATGATTTCCTCAAATGCGGGGCTCACAGTGCCTGTGCCGGTGACAGTAATTTCTATAGAGCCTATGTCGGCGGTGGCGAGCTGAAGGTCGGAAGCCTGCACTGATGTTCGCATCAATCCGGCAAGACCAAATATCATGACCACTGCCACTGCGCATACCGCCCCTATGCGCAACCATTTGAGGCGCTTCCTTTTTCTGCGTTCCGATGCCGGTATCTCTTTATCCATATTTTTATTATTATAGACTAAGTCNGTTATTTATTATTTCAGTGTTTATTTAATATTTTATTGTTTCCGCCTTCCATGAAAGGTACCCTCTGCAGGTTGATTGTGATTCGGTGTCATGAAAGCATCCTTTTTCCCTGAGGATTTGGTTTCGCAAAGCTATAGGGCTGCTCAACCGGCGGGACTCATGCAAAAAGATATGACAATCCTTGTGCCAAAATATATAATTGATTGGTATTAAGGATAAAAGCAATTTAGTTTATGTCCGTTTCCGTACACATTTGTCCGCAGGGAGTGATGATGGTGTCCGCTTGGGGCACGGGGTAGAGTTCAAGCTGCTTTTTACTAAAGAGAGAATAAGGGGCTTGGAGAGATATTCTTGTGAAAAGTTTGGATAACTTCACTTGCATTATTTTTGGTAGCTAAGGAAAATTCATTAATTTTGCCATTATAATCCAAATTCTATCCGATTGTAATTTAAATTTATTCCGATGAATTACACTGTCATTGACTTTATCAGCCTGCTCGGGGCTGTCTGCCTGTTTCTGTATGGCATGAAAGTGATGAGTGAGGGTCTCCAGAAAGTAGCCGGCGACCGTCTCCGCAATATCTTGGGTATCATGACTAAAAACCGTGTTACCGGTGTACTCACAGGTATCATTATCACAGCCTTGATCCAGAGTTCGAGTGCTTCCACAGTGATGGTGGTAAGTTTCGTAAACGCGGGTCTCATGAGTCTCGCACAGTCAATGGCGGTTATCTTCGGTGCCAACGTCGGCACCACGGTCACCACCTGGATTATCTCGGCATTCTCTTTTGAAGTCAGCATATCCGACTACAGTATATTGCTTCTTGCCGTAGGTGTGCCAATGCTGTTCATGAAGAAAAGCACCTACAAGAGCTTCGGTGAGTTTCTGATCGGTTTCTGCTTCCTTTTCATGGGTCTTGACTTGATCAGCAAGTATGTACCTGATTTGCAGGCTAATCCTGAGATGCTGAAGTTTGTCACCAACTATACGACCCTCGGTTNCGGTTCGGTTCTGATTTTCTTCTTCTTCGGTATCATCCTCACTATGGTGGCTCAAAGTTCNGCCGCTANTTTCGCNATTACCCTTATCATGTGTTCACAGGGTTGGATAACCTTTGAGTTGGGATGTGCGATTATCCTGGGTGGTAATATCGGTACGACGATCACTCCGATTCTTGCGTCGTTGAGCGGTAATCTTGCGGCCAAACGCACCGCCATGGGTCACGTTCTGTTCAATGTGATAGGCTCCATCATAGTGCTCTGCATATTCACTCCGTTCATGACCTTTGTAGCCGACATCACCGAATGGTGTAACGGTGTCAATCCTCACGACATAACAAAGGCGGAGGAAGCGGCCATGGCAGATTCCACGCTTTTGAATCCCGCCGGTGGTCTTACATCTAAAGCCCAGAGCTCAATTGCTTTCGGTCTGGCCATGTTCCCCACTGTGTTCAATGCGTGCAACTTGCTTATCATGATCTGGTTTACGAAACTATACGTGAAAGTGGTATGCTGGATTATGCCTGCCAAGCACAAGGACGAGGAGGAGGACTTCTCTCTCAAATATATCGGACGAGGCATGTTGTCAGCTTCCGAGCTCAACATCACACAGGCACAGAAAGAGATCGCGGTTTACGGCGAACGCGTGTCGCGTATGCTTAAGATGGCGCGCGACCTTATTCACCTTCCGGAGAAAGAGCCGCAGTATACAGACACTTACAATCGTCTTGAGAAATATGAAGAGATTTCCGACAGGATGGAGATTGAGATCGGCAACTACCTCAATCATGTGGCGGAGGGTCGTCTGAGTCCTGAAGGTAAGATGCGCGTAGCCGGTATGCTCAGGGTGATCAGTGAGATAGAATCAATAGCCGACGGCTGCTTCAATGTGGCCAAGGCACTCAAGCGTCAGCACAGCAACCATGTGGATTTCGCACCGGGTGTGCTTAAAGAGATCGACACCATGTATGACCTTGTGGAAGAGGCAATGGATAATATGGTAGGCATATTGCGTGAGATGGAGACACCGGAAGACTCACTTATCATCAAAGCCTACAATAAAGAGCGCGAGATCAACAATCTGCGCAATTCTCTGCGTGATTCCAACATATTCAATATCAATAATAAGGAATACGGCTATCAGGAAGGTATCTTCTTCATGGATCTCATCAGCGAGGCTGAGAAGATCGGCGACTACATGCTCAACGTAGTAGAGGGTGTGAAGCATCAGTTCCGTCCTACAGCCGACCAATAAGCTTTTTAGAGCAGTTACAACATAACCATTTAAAATCACAGCCATGAACAGTCATCGCTATTGCGTCATCATGTGTGGCGGGGTGGGATCCCGATTCTGGCCTTTCAGCCGAAACGACCGTCCGAAGCAGTTTCTGGATTTCTTCGGCACGGGAAAAAGCCTGCTCCAGCTCACAGTTGAACGGATTTCTCCCATTGTCGGCCCGGAGAATATCATTCTTGTCACCAATCAGAAATATGCCGACATTATAAGCGAACAATTACCTCAGGTAAAAGAGTCGAACATTCTCCTCGAACCGGCGCGTCGTAATACGGCTCCATGCATCTGTTGGGCCGCGCATCATATATACGCTCTCGATCCGGAAGCTTCAATCGTGACTCTCCCCTCCGATCATCTTGTGCTCAGGGAAGCTGAATTCCATAAGAAAATAGAGGAGGGATTCCAATTTGTGGAGAGCGGTGACAGACTTCTTACATTAGGCATACAGCCAACAGGACCAAACACAGGCTACGGTTATATCCAGCAAGGTATAGCTGTAAATGAATGGCCCGGAATACGTAAGGTGAAGTCATTCACCGAAAAACCGAATCTTGAAATGGCCAGGCTGTTTCTTGACAGCGGTGAATTTTTCTGGAACGCCGGTATCTTCCTATGGTCGGCCAAGAGTATTCTGAAAGCCTTCGAGAAATACGCTCCCGAGATGGCGCAACTGTTTGAGACCTCCGGAGGAGTATATGCAACCGGTCAGGAGCCTGAATTTATCGACCGTATCTTCCCCAGAGCTACGAGCATTTCCATAGATTATGCTATCATGGAAAAAGCTGACAATGTTTTTGTGGAGATTGTCGACATAGGTTGGAGCGATCTGGGCACCTGGAATGCACTCTACGAGGCCTCACCACGCAATCAGGACCGCAATGTCACCCAAGGATGCAAGGTGCTCACGGCAGGATGCGAAGGTTCAATGTTTGCGGTAAGCGGCGACAAGATCATCGTCGCAGCCGGCCTCAAGGACTATATCGTGGCCGACAACGGTAATGCCCTGCTCATCTGCCCTCTCGCTGACGAACAGAAGATCAGGCAGATTGTGAATGAGGTGAAAGACCGTTTCGGTGAAAAATATGTGTGAGCGGTGCCCCGGCTCCCATCACGTCTAACAATATCTTTATGCTTAAAACCATTCGTTTCTCTCTCATATTTCTACTTTCTCTCCTCTGCAGTTGCGGCAAGAACGACTTCCGTCTGCAATTCTCTTTCCCTAAGGACATATCAGCCAACATTCAGCTCGTATATTACGCCTCCAATAAGAAGGGGGGACTGATTATCGAGACTGTTGCCTCGATAATGGAGGGTAAGGGAGAATTACGTTCAGCCGTATATAATCCAACCCTACTCTATCTCAATGCGGGGGGTAATGTGCCTACGGTAGTATATGTGGAGCGACACGATAATATAGAGATATCCGGCTCAGACCGTAACCCGGCATTGTGGACTATAGGAGGTAACCCCATAAACGAAGATCTTACCCTCTGGCGTAACGCCCATGCCACCACTCTTATGAGCGGAACTACCCGTGAGATCAATGAGGCTGTGGCAGACTATGTGGAGGGTAATCCCGATAACCCTGTTTCGGCGATACTTCTCCTTACCGCTTTCTCGCGCAGCGAGGATGAGGCGCAGTTTCTTGCTCTCTGGTATGGACTCGGTGAAAAAGCTGATAAACAACGTTGGATGAAGATGGTCAGCCGGTCGGATCTGCTGTATCACAATATAAGGCGTCCGGGCAAATTACAGAGCATGACGCTCCGTTCGCTGGTAAACGGTGTGGACACCATCCGCCCTTCGGCAGCTTCGGCCACCATCCTTTTCTTCTGGAACAATGGCATGGATGGCCGCAATGAACTTATTGATTCACTGAAAATTCTTGCGAAGGAGTATCCCGACTCCTCCGCAAGAGTTATTGCAGATATATGTGTGGATGCCGATTCGGTGAACTGGCGATCACCGTTGCGCAAGGATTCCACAAAAAATATCGCCCGATTCTGGGTACCGGCCGGTTTAGCCGACACACGTCTGATGGAGCTTCAGGTTCCGAAGACCCCCTTCTTCATGGTTGTGGCGCCCAACGGAGAGCAGACCTACCGTGGAGCTGACGCTTCGGCAGCTATGAACGCTTTCCGCGCCCTTGCCAAAGAAAATAAATAACAGTTAAACCCACACGCGTGCTCACAAAAACCTATTCAGCCGCTATACACGGCATCGACGCTATTCCGGTGACGATTGAGACCGATTGCAACAACGGCGCACTCTTCTCAATCGTAGGATTACCTGACACCTCTGTGAAAGAGAGTCACCAGCGAATGGTGTCGGCCATAGCCAACAGTGGAATAAAATTTCCTCGTAAGGGTATCACTATCAATCTTGCTCCGGCCGACATCAAGAAAGAGGGTGCGGGATTTGATCTTCCCATGGCTATAGGTGTTCTGACAGCAAGCGGTGTGGTGACCGCAGAAAACCTGTCTGATTACATGGTGATGGGTGAACTTTCGCTTGACGGATCCGTGCTCCCCGTGAAGGGTGCTTTACCCATGGCCATCAAAGCGAGAGAACTCGGGTTCAAGCGGCTGATAGTGCCGGAGGCTAATCTCACAGAAGCCGGTGTGGTAAACAAAGTTGAGGTTTATGGAGTAAAGACATTGTCTGAGGCTATCGCTCTCATAACAGGCGAATCTTCGATTCAGCCCGTAAGGATCAACACCCGTGAAATATTTGCGGCGGAGGCGGAAAGCTTTGATTTTGACTTTTCTGAAGTAAAGGGACAGAATTCTGTGAAACGTGCTTTTGAGGTGGCCTGTGCCGGGGGACACAATCTTTTGATGATTGGTCCGCCGGGAGCCGGAAAATCCATGATGGCTAAGCGGTTACCCTCCATTCTGCCTCCTCTCAGTCTTGGTGAGGCTCTCGAGACCACTAAAATACATTCCGTAGCCGGGAAACTGACAAGAGGCTCGATGCTCATGACGCGCCGTCCCTTCCGCACCCCTCATCACACTGTGTCACCGGTAGCCCTTGTAGGAGGAGGCAACAGTCCTATGCCCGGTGAAATATCGCTGGCCCATAACGGCGTTTTGTTTCTCGATGAATTTCCGGAGTTCCCTCGCCACGTTCTGGAAGTGATGCGTCAACCAATAGAAGACAGGATAATAACTGTGTCGCGTGCAAGATATACTGTGGATTACCCTGCTTCATTCATGCTTGTGGCCTCTATGAATCCTTGTCCATGCGGTTACTACGGACACCCTGTAAAGCCTTGTACTTGTCCCCCGGGAGCAGTCAGCCGTTATATGAACCGCATTTCGGGACCTCTGCTTGACCGTATAGATCTTCAGATAGAGATACAGCCTGTAAGTTTTGATGATATGGCAGATACGCGTCCGGCGGAGAGCAGTGCTACGATACGTAAGCGAGTTATGGCAGCCCGTGCTATCCAGCAGTTGCGTTTTCAAGGAGAGAAGGGTATCTACTGTAATGCCCAGATGAACTCCCGGTTGCTACATAAATATGGCTGGCCCGACGAAGTAGGTCTTGCAAAGCTAAAGGACCGAATGACCAAGCTCAACATGTCGGCACGTGCNTTTGACCGNATNCTGCGNGTGGCNCGCACNATCGCTGACCTGGATTATTCTTCAGTGCTTCCGGCTCCCGATTCACCTTCCTATACGGAAGCTTTGGCNGNTGCGGCNGTCAGTCCTGTCACCGTCAGTCATATCGCTGAGGCTATCGGCTATCGATCTCTCGACCGTGCCAACTACGGCAAAACATTCTGATAAAGAGCGTCACATAATCGCAGTCCTTTTGAGGTCACAATTTGTAACCTTAGAAAGATCAAATAATCAGCAATCCTTATTTCTGAGTTTTTGCATGTTCTTTTTGTTGTAGGCTTCTCCTCTATTTAGAAGGTATTCAAATTTAACCAAGTTGTCTTCAATTTCAATATAGACGAAAAAAGCCCTTTTATCTCCTATCCGTATACGATATACACTATTTAGTGACTCGATCTTTCTACAATTAGAAATACATCGATTGATTGAGCCAATTTTACGTTGTCGATTGCATCTATCACTGATTTAAGGATTTTTCCGGAAAGCTTTCGCACTGCCTTTTCAAAATCCTTAGAATAATCTACTTTCATTTCCGGTGTTGGTCGAGCCAGTTTTCAAAGTCTTTTTTTTCATCAGCGTTTAGCATCGCTTTTCCTTCAGGACGAGTTGCTACGAGATATTTATAGACTTCGGCATCCTCCATGTCTTCGCTTTCGCGAATGAGCAGGTCTTCTATATATTTTTTTAGATTTGTTCCCATGGCAGTTGCTTTCAGATTGAGGGCCTGAAAGACATTCTCAGGGATATCTATAAGTTTTCTTCTGGTGGGTATTTTTACTGAAGTTCCCATATCAATATTATTTATAAGCAAAATTAATTAATATATATGATATATACAACAATTTTAATTGGCTATCGCTCTCTCGACCGTGCCAACTACGGCAAAATATTCTGATTTTTTGAAAGAAAAAAATAAAAAATATTNGGANGGATGAAACNATTTAAACTATTGGNTATGTTATANNATNAGAAAATCGTTTCATNATGTTAGGTNAGTTTGAAAAGTATTATGGAAAACATTAGAAAGCAGTCGATGTGAATCGGCTGCTTTCTTGACGTATAGGCTAACGTTCTTTGACNTATAGGCTATCTCTCACAGTTTTGATGTGATGCAATCTCTCTTTTTGGCTTTTAATCGGTTCAGTGATCGTGACTGAAAGTTTCTTCGAGTTTGTGGATTACCGGGCCAAATACACAACNTTCGTATTTAGTGGCAAAAATCTCAAAGCATTTATTGCAGTGAATACATCTTGACTTGAAATCGTCTTCTGATTCCGTAGACTCTGAGTTTAAGTCTTCCTCCTTTTTAAGGCGTGTGATGAAATCCGGCTGAGTGAGTAAGGTGCGTGACATGGATGCGAATTCTGTCACTTCCAAGGCTTTTTCAATGGTGTCACGACTGAAAATACCGCCTACAAGAGACATGATGATCTCATGATGTGACTCTTTCAGGCGACGTACCTCCTCTATATAATAGAGTTCGGCTTTACGGTCTTTACGAGCAAAGTCTGAACCACTGAGTTCCACCAAGTTGACACCTGCTTTTACCAATCGATCGGCATACATCTCCAACAGATAAGCATCGTCAATCCCTGACAAGGTGTTGTGGGCATTCATTTTTACCATAATAATAAAGTCGGGTCCACATGCCTTGCGTATGCCTTCCATGATTTCAAGCGGCAGGCGTAGACAGTTTTCGGGAGAACCGCCGTATTTGTCTGTGCGATGATTGAGGTCAATATTCACGACAGCCTGAAGAAGATACCAGTGAGCTATGTGTATCTGCACACCGTCAAAACCTGCTTTCTGTGCTCGTACAGCGGCTTCAATAAACCACTCACCTATCCTTTCCATCTCCTCTGTGGAGAGCTCGTTGAAATCTATCGGATGCAGTCCCTTGGGTCCGGCATGTGAAAGCTGTGCTATGGCAATTGCTCCATATTCGTGAATTTTTGAAGGAATACGGCTGAGACCATTGATATACCGGTCGTCACCAATGCAGAGCTGGACTTCATCGGCACGATAATCGAGATCCGGACTTACGCTCATGTGTCCTGTGATTATTGTGCCGATTTCATTACGGGCAAGGGTATCGTACATGGCTATTTCCTCATCACTCACACTGCCGTCGCGGTTGCCCAGATGATCATTCGTGGCACTGCGGATTATTCTGTTGCGGGCCTCGAGATGACCTATCTGAGAGGAAGTAAATGCTTTATTTGTCATAACTATATATTTGATAATGGCTTGAAATAATATAACAATTCAGGATACAACAGAAAGAAACATCAAAAAAAGTGGAGCCTTGTCGTGTGTGACAGGCACACGCGGCAAGGTCCCGCTTTTTTTTCAGAGTAAAATCCGGCGCTCTTCAGCTACTGTTATCGGAGAGGAGTGTCCTGATAAAAGTAGCGTATCATCAGGGAGCGTAAGAATCTTGTTGACAATAGATTCCTCAAGTATCCTACGGTTACCGCCGGGGAAATCGGTAAGGCCCGGTCCATGCTGATAGAGCAGATCGCCGACAAACGCGGCGTTCTCTTCCGGAGAATAGTAGGTCACTGATCCCGGGGTATGTCCGGGAGTGTGGATTACCTTGAGATAAAATCCGGAATTAGCCTTCAGACGTATCACCTCTCCGTCATAGAGCTCCTCATAATGGGACACGGTTATAGGATTGCCTGAATTACCGCTCAGATTAAGATAAGTGTCGGTAAGGTAAGGTGCATCCTGAGGATAGATATATATTGGGGCTGTCAATCGCTCACGGAGCACTTCAGCCGCTCCAATGTGATCGAAATGGCCGTGGGTAAGCAGGATTTTTTCAATTGTCCATCCGTTACGCATCACGACGTCATAAATCAGCCCTGCCTGAGCACCGGGATCGATTATAAATCCCGATTTCGTGTGTGCATCGATATAGAAATAGGTATTTTCTGCGAAAACCCCTTGCACTTGTAATTCCTTGATCATGGCTAATTTCCTTCCATTAAGAGTTTAGAGCAGCTGACAACCGTCAGGACCGCACTGATGAGGACGCTCCTCTTTAGTCTGCTCGGCAGCGGCTTTTTCCTGCTTGGTCATTTCGCGACGCAATGCAGACTTGAAGCCGTCGATCGACATGGCACCCGGCACTGCGAAACCACCGTTGAACACGATATAAGGCACACCGTGTATACCACGCATCATGGCTTCACGTTCATCGAAACGAACCTCATCATCGTACTTGTCGGAGTCGAGCACCTCTTTAACATCCTCCTCCTTCATACCTACGCCAACAGCCTTGTCAAACAATACCTTATGATCTGAGAGAACAAGATTCTCAACAAAATATGCCTTAAACAGGGCCTCGTTAAGGCGGCCGACAGTATCACGGTCATACTTAGCCTCGGCAAGTTTCATAAGGCGGTGGGCGTCACGAGTGTTGGAATAGTGCGTGGTCATATAATTGAAATCGATGCCCAGTTCACGGCCGAGAGAAGATATCTGCTCTATCTGCTCTTTGGCACCTTCAAGCGACAGACGGTATTTCATGGCGAAACGTTCGGGAGTGCTTGAAACAACCTCTTTGGAAGCTGAAGGATCAAGCTCGAAAGCTCTGAAATCAATCACCACTTCATCAGTGAGACCTAATTCTTCAATAGCACGCTGCAAACGGGTTTCACCGATGTAGCAATAAGGACATGCAAAGTCGCTCCAGATTGTGAGTGTCATCATAGTTGTGTTTCCTTTCTTAAAAATATTGGTTTTCTTATATTTATTTTCTTTATTGATTTGATTCGAATTCTATTGATATGATCTGAATTGTCCGGCCGGCGCGCAGGTTACTGATCACAGCTATCTTCCGCATTATTTACTATAGATTCAAGTATTTCTGTAAAGATAGCCAGTTTCTCAGGAGTTGTCATATCGGTCAATGCTTTGTGTCGTGCCGATGCAACCTCCATAACCTTGTTTTTAATAGCCATACCCTCCGAAGTGAGATAGACCCGGAGACACTTATGACTTACAGGCTCCGTTCTTATCAATCCCTTTTTCACCAGCCCCGCCACGCAACGGCAGACAGCGGCTTTGTCTTTACCCACCATACGGGCTATATCACATTGCTGAATACCGTCGCCGCAATATAGGGCTCTCAAAATAAGGTATTCGCTTGTGGTGATGTTGAGACCTGCATCTTTTAATGCCGTGTCAAGCTTACTTAACAGAGTCTGGTAGGCCATACCGATCAGGCAACCTAAGGCCGGGGATTCAATATTTATAATATTTCTTTTCATTGGTTTCTTTCCATGTTGCATCTATAGAACAAAGAGAAGTGGAAAATGGTTGACGATGCAACTATTTTTTATTTGTTTCAATGGTATATAATAAAACTTGAAGATGTTGATATGAGATAAAATTTGACAAAGCCGGCTCAGATGCCATTATTTAAAAAATATAATTGTGGATTTAATATANTTGTGTGTTNAAAAGCTATAATTGTGTATTCTGANGCTATGATTGTAGCTATATGGAATATGAGATTGANGCNGTTTAACGATAATGGAAGCGGCAATAACCGACATAAAAAAAGAAATTACAACAGCGTAAAAAAAGAAATTATAAAAGTGACAAATTGATTGTAATATATTTTGTGTATGATAAAGTTTTTACTAACTTTGTCGCAAATTTTCATACTGACAGAGTGACTAACCCACATTCAAGTTAAATCTACAGACATCATGCTACAGTCTACAAATGTCAAAACTCTCGACAAAGTTGTGGTGCGTTTCTCCGGAGACTCCGGCGACGGCATGCAGCTCGCAGGCAATATCTTTTCCAATGTCTCGGCGGGCGAAGGCAACCTTATCTCTACATTCCCTGACTATCCGGCAGAAATCCGCGCTCCGCAAGGTTCATTGAGCGGTGTGTCCGGCTATCAGGTCAGCGTCGGAAAAGATGTACACACTCCGGGCGACAGTGCGGATGTGCTTGTCGCCATGAATCCGGCGGCGCTGAAGACCAACCTGAAGTATCTGAAGCCTGACGGTATCATTATCTGCGACGGCGACTCATTCACACCGGCTAATCTTAAGAAGGCCTTATATACCACAGATGATCCTGTCAGCGAACTCGGCATTGATCCGTCAAGGATCATGCTTGTGCCGATGACTACACTTCTCAAACATACTCTCGCAGACTCCGGTATGGATCAGAAGAGCATCATGAAGTGTAAGAATATGCTCGCCTTGGGTCTTATCTGCTGGCTTCTTGACCGTCCGGTGGATAAAGTGCTCGGTAAGCTAAAGGCTAAGTTCGCCAAGAAACCGGCTATATATGAGGCTAACGAAAAGGTTATCCATGCCGGCTGGGACTATGGTCATAACACCCATGCCTCTATGCCTACCTATCGCATAGAGACAGAGGCCGCCATTCCCGGTGTCTATACTGATGTAAACGGTAATACGGCCACTGCATGGGGTCTTATCATGGCTTCTGAAAAGAGTGGCCGTCCATTGTTCCTCGGTTCCTATCCTATCACTCCCGCTACCGATATTCTCCATGAACTTGCAAAGCGTAAGGATCTTGGTGTAAAGGCTTGCCAGATGGAGGATGAGATTGCCGGCGTATGTTCTGCTATCGGTGCCTCTTACGGCGGACATTTGGCAGTGACCACTACTTCGGGTCCCGGTCTTGCTCTCAAGAGCGAAGGTATAGGTCTTGCCGTCATGGCAGAGCTTCCGCTTGTGGTAATCGACGTGCAGCGTGGCGGTCCTTCTACAGGTCTTCCCACAAAGACAGAGCAGACCGACCTCATGCAGGCTCTTTACGGACGTAACGGTGAAAGCCCGCTTTGTGTGTTGGCAGCTGCAAGTCCTACAGATTGCTTTACAATGGCTTTTGAGGCGGCACGTATCGCTGTCGAGCACATGACACCGGTTGTGCTGCTCACCGACGCGTTCATAGCCAACGGTTCGTCAGCTTTCAGAATTCCCGAGGCTACTGACTTCCCTGAGATCAAGCCCAAATTCGTGACAGCCGAACAGCTTGAGAAGGGCTGGAAGCCTTTCGATCGTGACGAAGAGTCGTTTGCACGCTTCTGGGCCATCCCCGGCACTGAGGGGGCGATGCANCGTGTGGGTGGTCTTGAAAAAGATTTCAATACATCAGTNATCTCTACCGATGGTCCCAATCACGAGCGNATGGTGAAGGTGCGTCGNGANAAGATAGCCCGTATCGCCAATGACATACCGGAGCTCCACATCCAGGGTGATCCTGAGGCGAAGACCGTGCTGGTAGGCTGGGGTGGCACTTACGGCCATCTCCTCACAGCAGCGACGGAGCTTAACAAGGCAGGTACGCCGGTGGCTCTCGCTCATTTCCGCTACATCAATCCCCTTCCCAAGAATGCACTTGACGAGCTTAAGAAATATGACCGCATAATTGTGGCTGAGCTCAACACCGGAATGTTTGCGGATTATCTGCAGATGCAGATGGCAGGAAAGGAGATTTTGCGTATAAATAAGATAGAAGGTCAGCCTTTCCTCGTAAAAGAGATAGTAGACGGAGTAAATAAATTCATAGCAGAAGCATAACCTTATGGAAGAAAACAAGCAACAGACTTTCGCCGCCGGCGATTTCAAGAATGAGCAGACAGCGCGCTGGTGCCCCGGTTGCGGCGACCATGCCATCCTCAACGTGCTCCACAAGGCTATGGCCGAAGTAGGAGTAGCACCTAAAGACACCGCGGTAATTTCCGGTATCGGCTGTTCCTCACGTCTGCCTTACTACATGAACACCTACGGCATGCATACCATCCATGGACGTGCGGCTGCCATTTCGAGCGGTCTCAAGACTGCGCGTCCCGATCTGACGGTATGGCAGATTTCAGGTGACGGCGACGGNCTCGCNATCGGCGGNAACCANTTCATCCANGCANTGCGCCGNAACATCGANATCAANATCCTNNTNTTCAANAANAAGATNTATGGNCTNACNAAAGGNCAGTANTCNCCTACTTCCGACCGTGGTTTCGTGTCGAAGTCATCACCCTACGGCACCACAGAGGATCCTTTCATCCCTGCGGAGCTGGTTTTCGGAGCCCGTGGCAAATTCTTTGCCCGCGGCTTTGACATCACCCTTGACACCACACGCGAAATAATGGTAGCGGCGGCCCGTCACAAAGGCACAGCAGTAGTGGAGGTGCTCCAGAACTGTGTGATCTTCAATCATGGTATCCATACATGGCTTTCCGACAAGACTGTCCGNGCCGAGCGCACCATCACACTTCGTCAGGGTGAGAAGATGCTCTTCGGAAAAGACAACGAGAAGGGTCTGGTGCGTGACGGATTCAAACTGAAAGCTGTGACAGTAGGTGAAGACGGTTACACACTTGATGATGTGCTCGTGCACGACGCTCACACAGAAGATGACATTCTCCACCGTCAGCTCGCCCTTATGGATGGACATGAACTTCCTCTTGCGCTCGGAGTGATCCGCGATGTAGAGGCGCCCACTTATGAGGCGGGTGTGGAGGCACAGGTTGAAGAGGTGAAGGCAAAGAAAGGCTTCACATCACTGCGTGATATGATCATGCATACAGCCGAGACGTGGACAGTAGAGTAATCTGAAATAAAAACGCAACAGGATATAAAAAAACGCATCATATTTCAGCGATTTTTGCACAAAAACAACTTTTTCGTGCAAAAATCGCTGAAATATTTCCGTATGTAAATTTTTTTCCTTTACTTTGCAGCCTGAAATTACGCAAATTCATTAATTCACAACACAAAATTCTAAACATTATGGCAGATATAGCTTCAAGAGTAAAGGCTATCATCGTTGACAAACTTACTGTTGACGAAAACGAGGTAACACCGGCTGCTGAGTTCAGCAAAGATCTCGGTGCAGATTCACTTGACACTGTAGAGCTCATCATGGAGTTCGAGAAAGAATTCGGCATCACAATTCCCGATGAGGATGCAGAGAAAATCACAACTGTAGGTGACGCCATCTCTTATATCGAATCTCACCAGAACTAATCAGAAACTAAATCCCACCAATTTCCCGATATGGAATTAAAAAGAGTTGTAGTAACCGGACTCGGTGCGCTCACTCCTATTGGCAACGACGTTGAGACTACATGGAAAAATGCGGTCGAAGGTGTCAGCGGAGCGGGACCGATCACGCATTTCGATGCGTCGAAATTCAAGACGCANTTTGCGTGCGAGGTTAAAGACTTCAATCCGGCCGAACATTTCGACCGTAAGAAGGCGCGGCAGCTCGACCTCTATGCCATGTATGCACTTGTGGCAGCAAAAGAGGCTATAGAAAATGCCGGTCTTGAGAATGAGAATGTTGATAAAAACCGCGTAGGCGTGATTTTTGCTGCCGGTATCGGAGGACTCCATACTTTTGAGGAGGAGGCAGGCTACTACGCCGTGAATGGCGCTGAGCAGGGTCCCAAATACAANCCNTTCTTCATTCCAAAAATGATTGCTGACNTAGCTGCCGNCCACATATCCANNGACCATGGATTACGNGGGCCCAACTATGGCACTGTATCAGCCTGNGCTTCATCTACCAATGCTCTTGTGGATGCTTTCAATATCATTCGTCTCGGTCAGGCCGACGCTATTGTGGCAGGTGGCGCTGAAGCAGCTGTATTCCCCGCGGGTATCGGCGGTTTCAACTCCATGAAGGCTCTCTCGACACGTAATGATGATCCCAAGACTGCTTCACGTCCTTTCTCCGGTTCACGCGATGGATTCGTAGTGGGCGAAGGAGCGGCCGCTATCGTGCTTGAGGAGCTCGAGCATGCGAAAGCACGCGGTGCACACATCTATGCCGAAGTAGCCGGCGGTGGAATGAGTGCCGATGCTTACCACATCACCGCTTCCCATCCCGAAGGCCTCGGCGCGCAACTCGTGATGCAGAACNNCCTNAAAGAATGCCNGTATGANGCNTGAAGNGCTCGATTATATCAATNTNCACGGCACTTCANCNCCTGTCGGCGACCTTTCCGAGGTGAAGGCAATCAAGAAAGTGTTTGGAGACCACGCCTATGAGATGAACCTCAGTTCAACGAAATCAATGACCGGCCATCTTCTCGGTGCCGCCGGTGCGCTTGAGGCTCTCTTCAGTGTAAAGGCTATTTCCGAAGGCATTATTCCTCCTACAATCAACCATGTGGAAGGTGACAATGATCCGGAGGTGGATTATGATCTTAACTTCACATTCAACAAGGCTCAGAAGAGAGATATCAACACTGCTCTCTCCAACACCTTCGGGTTCGGTGGCCACAACGCATCCATCATTTTCAAAAAATATAAAGAATAATCTTTTTCAAATCTCTTTATATTATGACAGGCGTTTCCAAGACGGAAGCGCCTGTTTTTTATCTGAACCAAATGTCGGGTTGCAGCGTTTAATCTGTAACAATGGTGATAGAAAATTCTAAAACAAAATGAAATTATGGATATAAATTATCAGAACGAAGCGTTAAACGCTGCAAAAGCAAGTCTCGCCGACGCTAAGGTAGCGGCTCAGGACGAAATGGAAAATCTCAAACAGGAATCTGCAGAGACACAGGCACAAGTGGAGCATGATGCAGACGACTTCAAAGCTCAGGCGGCTGATAAACTTGCCGCTCTTAAGGATCAGGCTGCCGACAAGGCTGCCCAGCTTCAGGATCAGGCTGCCGCATTGAAGGATCAGGCTGCCGAAAAAGCTGCCGCACTTAAGGCCCAGGCTGCCGATGCCACAAAGGTCGCTAAAGAGAAAGCCTCCGGTTTTTTCGACCAGCTTAAAGATAAGACTGCCGATCTTCTTCACGACGGAGCCGATAAACTGTCATCTCTCGCCGACAAACTCGGTAATTGATCTCAGTGATGTGCATCTCGAAATGCGAGATGCGGAATTATGAAAATTTTATGAGGAGATGATTTACCTGACTTATTCACAGTCAAGCTTAATAATTTAATTCCGAAAGAGTCAATAGAAAGTGCCTGCAATCAAGATTAAATTGCAGGCACTTTTTTAATGAAGGTTTGTTGATTGGCTTTTTGGGCCTCCCGATTTTTATAGTTTTTAATTATCCTTGTGGTAGTCTTTCATTGCTTTCTGATAGACTGCCATAGTGGCTATGGCAAGCTTTGAGCCTCCGGTCAAAGCCACCACGTCTATCTTATCGCCACTGATACCATAACATTCCATTATCTCCTTCTTGATATCCTCATTCATGGCAATTATCCTGGTTGCGTTGCGGCAAGAATTGACAGTTTTATATTCCTTTATCCAACGGCTAAGGTAAGAATACTTATTAGTGTGGCTGCGGGTGACTACCTCATTTATTGTTACGACCGTCGGCAGATGGGCCGCGGCTATATTCAGGGGCAGTTCATTATTGAGGCCGTGATAAATATCGACCTTATCAGCTCCAAGACAATTTGTGATGCCGAAATTATGCCAGAGACTTCCGGTAAATCCGGAAGGTGCAGGAAGACGGAATTCCACGTTGTGCAGCCGCAAGATATCATCGAGATAAGATGCCTTACGTAATTTCGGCGTGTACACTAACAGACTGTTGCCGGAATACTCTTGAGATAATTGTTCTATAATGGTGCGCCCATAATCGCCGGGGGCACCTTTGTCAGCTACTACCGAAAGACCATCTAATCCGATTCTCATAACCACCTTTTTATACGTATCATCTATACGAAAAAATTTTATACGTATTATATACGTAACTTTTTCGATACGTATTATGTATACGTTAATTTTTTCTTCAGATTTTATGTATAACCTCTTACTTCAGATGAGACGTACGTTGTCCGTACAGCCCCACCACTATGAAACATATCAACGGAAGCAGGAAAGAAATATTGACAGCAGGGAATGCTCCGATATTGCCGAGATCGATAATGGCTGCCTGGACAGGAGGTAGCACCGAGCCTCCCAAGATAGCCATTATCAGACCCGCCGCACCGAATTTGGCATCATCTCCCATACCATTGAGGGCTATGCCGTAGATGGTAGGGAACATGAGCGACATACATGCCGAGACAGCCACCAGACAATACATGCCGAGAATATTACTGAAGCATATCACACCTATAGTGAACACGACGGCTCCTATGGCAAGGGTACGCAGAAGCACACCCGGATTGAGATAGCGGAGAAGGAAAGTGCAGATGAAGCGGCTCACGCAGAAGAAAGCCATAGCGATGATATTATACTTCTGTGACAAAACTTCCGCCTCCTGTTCCGACATACCGCTCTCCATGAAAATCCTTGTGCCGTATTGTATGATGAATGTCCAGCACATAATCTGGGCGCCAACGTAGAAAAACTGTGCCACCACACCCTCGCGATATTTCGGTATACGGAATATGCGCCGCAGGGTAGGGAAGAAGTCCACTTTGTTATCCTCGTCGTTGTTACCCGGCATCTTAGTGAATTTAATCACTAAAAACATAAGGACAATGACAGTGCCTATGACGAGATATGGGCCTATCAGGACGGAAAGGTCGTAATCTCGGATTTCGGCAAATTCAGTGTCGCCGAGTAATGCGCGTCCGGCTGTGTCGAGAGGATGAAGCCGGTTCTGGATAAAATTCATCGCCACATACATACCCAACAACGAACCCACAGGATTAAACGCCTGCGCAAGGTTGAGACGACGCGTAGCGCTTTCTTGCGGTCCCATGGAAAGGATATAAGGATTACAGCTGGTCTCCAGGAACGAAAGTCCGCATGTGAGGATGAAATAGGCTATCAGGAAAGGGTAGTAGTTGCCTGTGAGCTTGGCAGGAAAAAAAAGGAAAGCTCCGATGGCATACAGGCCAAGCCCCATCAGCACACCTGCCTTATAGGAAAATTTCTTTATAAAGATAGCTGCGGGGAAAGCCATAGCGAAATAGCCTCCGTAAAAAGCCACTTGCACCAGCGCACCCTCCGTAACGCTCATACGGAATATTTTGGAAAAAGCTTTCACCATAGGATTGGTGATATCATTTGCGAAGCCCCACAATGCGAAACAGCAAGTGATAAGCACAAACGGTATGATGGCTGCGGCTGTGCCATTTCCGATGAGATGTTTTTTATCCGGGTTTGTCATGACAGTTAAAGTTTCGGTTATGATATGAAGCGTACAGTCATGCTATGCGCCTTCGTGATCATTTGTATATAGGTCCGTAATTCCTGCATGCGCGATAATCACTTCCCTCTTTGTCCTGGCCGAAAGCGTTCCAGGCGGCAGGACGGAAAATCTTTTCTTCCTCCACGTTATGCATGCACACAGGGATACGTAAGATCGAAGCCAGGGTGATGAGATCGGCTCCTATATGGCCAAAACAGATAGCGCCATGATTGGCACCCCAGTTATTCATCACAGAGTATACATCGCGGAAAGCGGGACGGTCGCAAAGGCGTGGTACAAACCATGTGGTAGGCCATGTGCGGTCGGTACGTTCGTCAAGTATGCGGTTGATTTCCGGATCGATATCAACTGTCCAGCCTTCGGCAATCTGAAGCACCGGCCCGAGACCCTTTACCAGATTCAGACGCGACATAGTGACAGGCATTCCCCCTTTTGAGAGGAAGTTTGACGAGAAGCCTCCGCCACGGAAATAATCTCTGTTGGCCGGATACCAGGTGGTGGCTTTAAGACAGTTGGCAACATCTTCATCAGAGAGTTCCCAATATGGTTTCATGACAGGTTGACCGAGCTCATTGACAGCTTGTCCGCTGCCGTCGAGGGTAGTGGCACCGGAATTGATCAGATGGATTATACCGTTGGCGGCGCGGCCTGTAAGTTCGCGCCCGGTGACACGTTTTACCGCCTCGGGGCTCCAGTAGGTGCGCACATCGGAGAAGATCTGGGCTGTGTTGGTAAGCAGGTGGCCGAACAACATGGCCACTCCGTTGCAAGCATCATTTTCCGTAGCCACGACGTATGCCTCGCGTATGCCGTTCCAGTCAAACGAGGTGTTGAGCAATGCCTCCGAATAGTCGCCGTTAGGGTAGAAGTCGGTCCATTGACGTTGTCCCTGGAAACCGGCGGCTATGGCGTTATGACCGATAGCCTCCTCCTTGAATCCTTTCTCAAGAAGCTTGGGATTCCCTTCCATAAGGTCGCGCATGATGATAGTCATCTTCACTATGAATTCCCAGTCGGCATCTTTCTGTTGACGGCTCTTAGTCTTTTCAGGATTATTGAAATCACGCCCTTCATTCACTTTACAATTTTTAGCGGTCCAAAGCATAGCCTTTTCAAACTCCTCTTCATCGTAAATGCCTTCAGCCATACGGCGTATGATTTCAGTAAGGTCGATACTTTCGTTGCGCATGCCGAGATACTCCTGGAAGAACTGCGGATCTACAATCGACCCGGCGATACCCATCGACACGCTGCCCATCGAGAGGTAAGATTTTCCGCGCATAGTGGCGACGGCCTGTGCCGCCTTGGCGAAACGCAGTATCTTCTCCACCACATCATCCGGAATTGTATTGTCGTCCATGTCCTGCACATCGTGCCCGTAGATTCCGAAAGCCGGAAGACCTTTCTGAGCATGAGCGGCCAGCACGGCAGCCAGATACACGGCACCGGGACGTTCTGTTCCGTTGAATCCCCACACAGCTTTGGGCCAGTAAGGATTCATATCCATGGTTTCGGCTCCGTAACACCAGCAAGGGGTGACGGTGATAGTGGCACCTACTCCCTCACGTTCAAATTTTTCGGCACATGCCGCGGTTTCTCCCACACGTCCTATGGTGCCATCGGCTATGACACATTCCACGGGACTGCCATCACCGTTTTTCAGGTTTTCACCAATCAAAGCGGCCACCGCCCGGGCCATGTTCATTGTCTTCTCCTCGAGGCTCTCTCTCACGCCTCCCTGTCGCCCGTCGATCACGGGACGTATTCCTATTTTCGGGTATTTTTTCATCGCTTCGTGTGTAGTAAAAAAGTATTCAGATGCAAATTTAATTCACTCTGTCCGTTCCGCTTTGGTACAATCCGGCATAAAAATAGGACATTATTGATATTATGTTGTATAACATATTCATGTTAAGGGATGATTCCATCTCTTCAGGGCGTACGTCCGGTAGTAATTATGGAGTTTATTGCGTCACAATATCACCATTTGACAGGGGTGGAGATTTCCTTACGCTACTTTTTTAAGCATATTTGTTAATTTTCTACAAATTCCTTGTACTTTTTTCGGTTTCTATTTGGATTTTTAACTAACTTTACATTCTAAATTAAGAAAGTTGCTGCAATAGATTCTTATACAAACCATACAACGCGAAAAAGATGGAAACGGAGGAGATGCCATATCACATTCCTGCCTTGCTGCCGGAAACCTTGAAATTGCTGGATATACGCCCCGATGGAATTTATGTTGACGCCACATTCGGCGGGGGAGGGCATTCCCGTGCCATTTTGGACATGTTGGCTTCCGAAGGCCGTCTGTGCTCTTTCGACCGCGATATGGACGCTTACAGCAACCGCATAGATGATCCCCGTTTCACCTTCGTACACTCGAACTTTAGATATATTGAAAATTTTCTCCGTTATTACGGCATAGAGAAAGTTGACGGCATCCTTGCTGACCTCGGCGTGAGTTTCCATCATTTCGACGATCCCGAGAGGGGATTCTCTTTCCGGACTGACGCACCTCTTGACATGCGAATGAACCGACGCGCTTCCCGCTCGGCTGCCGATATAATAGCTACCATAACTGAACAGGAACTTAAAGCGGCTTTATCCACCTACGCGGATCTTAAACGCCCCGGAAATGTGGCCAAGGCCATAATCAATTCTCAAAAGGTTTCTCCTATAGAAACCACATTCGGGCTTGCTGATGCCGTGCGTCCGGCGCTTGATCCCCGGCAGGAAAAAAAGGAGATGGCTCAGGTGTTCCAGACACTGCGTATATTAACCAACGATGAAATGGGGGATCTGCGACATTTCCTGGAGGCCTCCCTTAAGGTGCTCCGTCCCGGGGGTCGTCTTGCGGTGCTTACCTATCACTCCGTGGAAGACCGTATGGTAAAGAATTTTATGAAAACCGGNAANGTGGNAGGAATAGANGAGAAAGATTTCTTCNGAAAGACCNCCTCACCCNGGAAAATCATCACGCGCCGNCCTGTGGAGCCTACCCCCGAAGNGGTGGAAANNAATCCCAGGTCAAGAAGTGCCAAGCTGAGAGTGGCACAGCTCGACTCCTAACTTTAACTAACAAACAAATGGGCAGATCAAGAAAGAAGAAAAACAAAAAGAACGTACAGCTCTCCACCAATCCTACATGGATCTCCGACGTAAGGTACGGACGGTCGTTATCGGTGGAGTTCTTTAAGAAAAACGCCTGGTTGCTCATGATTTTTGTCGTGGCAATGCTCGCGCTAATGGGATTAAGATACAAGACAAAAACCAAGATGGCGGAAATTAAACGCCTCTCTACAGAGCTGCAGCTTGCTGAAAGCTCGAAACTTCAGGAGAAGGCGGCCTATATGTCGCTGATCCGTGAAACCGAAATGCGTCGTCTCGTAGAGGAGAACGGTCTTGGACTCGAATTCCAGGAGCAGCCTCCCTTCGAGCTACAACTTGAAAAAGACTGAAAAAATACTTTCCACTCCCTCCAAATGAAACAGAACAATAAAAACCACATACTTTTCAGATATGGCCTTATAATCCTGGCATTCCTGATTTTCTCCATAGGAATTGTCTGGAAACTCTTCCAGACCACCATCGTGGATGCAGCCGCCTGGAACGAGCGTGCCCACCGGGAATTGTCTCGCACCACTGTCATTCCCCCCGAGCGTGGCAATATCCTGGCTTCAAACGGTAATATCTTGGCCTGTAATCTAAAAGTCTATGATATCAAGCTTGATCTGCGTCACAACAAGGTGATGAGAGAAACCAATATACCCTGGGCTAAAATAGACAGTCTGGCCGATTCTCTCGACTATTATTTCCCTCGTGTGCGTAACCTTACACAACATCGGGATACTTTTAAAAAGTATTCATGGCATACACGTTTGAAAAAGGAATTTGAAAAAGATCCCGACAAACGTCCGAGAGCATTGCGCTTGGCGGCCAAGAAGACACTCGAGGATTTCCAGATGATCCGTAACTTCCCGTATCTTAAGGATTTCAAAGGGTCAGGCTTCCGCATACCCATTTATAAGGAGGAGAAAAACGTGAGGATCTATCCTTACGGACGCATGGCTTACCGTAGTATAGGCCGTGTAAATGAGAATCAGGAGACGGGTGAATTCCATGGCTATTCCGGTCTGGAGAAAGACCTTGACACCCTTCTCTACGGTGTGCCGGGTCTCTCCAAGAAAGTGGCCCTCAACTCGGGTATCACCAACTGGATCGCCCAAGCACCGGTGAGAGGATTCGACATCCATACCACCATCGACATTGACCTTCAGGATATGCTGGAGCAGGAGTTGTATAACATCTGTTCCGAAGCCAATGCCGAATGGGGCACAGCCATTCTCATGGAAGTGGCCACAGGTGAAATAAAAGCTATATCAAATATAGAATTGCTCAGTGACGGCACCTACGGCGAAGCCTTGAACCGTGCCGTGCTTCCCTTTGAGCCGGGGTCGGTGATGAAGCCAATCTCCCTTATGATTGCGTTTGAAGACGGTCTCGTTCACAGTGTCTATGAGACAGTGGACTGCAGCCCGTTCCAGCGTACGTCTGACCCGCACGCTCCCTCGGTGAAAAACATGAAGCAGGTGATAGAGATGTCATCCAACACAGGTATAGCAAGGGTGATTTTCAGAGGTTACGATAAGGATCCTGCCGCTTTCCACGAGCGTCTCGCTTCGATAGGTTTCTTTGAGCGTATGCACTCCGGAATAGCCGGTGAGTGTATTCCCCGAATCCGTAAATTACTTCCGAAAGATTCACGTGGCAACAACATCACCATGACTTCACGTCATCTTGACCTTGCACGTCAGGCCTACGGCTACAATACGGAAATCCCCCCGCTCTATACCCTATCCATCTATAACGCCATCGCCAACGGTGGACGGTATGTACGTCCGCATCTTGTAAGTTCTCTGATCAACGAGGAGGGCCGTGACTCGGTGCTCCCCATAGAGTATATACGCGACCGTATATGCACTGAGGAGACGGCGAAGAAAGTCAAGATGTGTCTGCGGGACGTGGTGTGGGGAGAACATGGCACGGCCCGGGCCGTCCGCGACGACCGTGTGGAAGTAGTGGGTAAGACCGGTACGGCATATCCTGTGGAAAAAGGCACCTATAATCTCTCCAAACGGCGTTATGCTTTCGCCGGCTTTTTCCCATACGACAAGCCACGCTATTCCTGCATGGCGCTTGTGTTAGGACCGGCGGGAACAAGTGCGAACAGGACTTCAGGCCAGGTGGTGAAAAACATGGCCGTCAGGATGTTTGCCCGTGGTATGCTTAACAATTCGTCGACATTCACGGCCACACGCACACCCTCACAACCGGTGTTGTGTGCCTCCGATAAGTATGAACCCTCCAAACTTATATCATCGCTCGGCATTACCGACGCCCGTAAGGCCAAGGCCGTGGCGGAAACTGACAGCGCTTATCTTGACATCATACCTAATGTGATTGGATATGATGCTCCTACGGCTGTCAAGATTCTTGAACGGCGCGGACTTTCCGTGCAGCTGAACGGCACCGGCAGAGTGGTGTGGCAGTCGCTTCCTAAAGGTGCCGCCGCAAAGCCCGGAGGGAAAATCACCCTTAATCTAAAAGTATAAACTGTTCTGATTTTATATGACCGTAAAACTTTCAAATCTCCTGAAAGACCTTGAAATAATCGGGGTAATAGGGGAAACCGACAAAAATATAACCTCTCTTGAGAGTGATTCCAGAAAAGTAGAGAAAGACGGCATGTTCGTCGCGGTGAAAGGTGTCACCAACGATGGNCATAAGTATATACCCGTAGTGGCGAGCGCACATGTTGGAGCCATAGTGTGTGAGGAACTTCCCACGACTCTCGTGAAAGGCATCACCTACGTGCAGGTGCCTGATTCGGCAGAGGCATTGGGGCGCCTTGCTTCCGCATGGTATGGCTATCCTTCGCGGCAACTTAAACTCGTGGGTGTCACGGGTACCAATGGCAAAACCACCACAGCCACACTCCTCTATGAGATGGCGAAACTCGAGGGATATAAGGCAGGTCTGCTTTCCACGGTCTGCAATTATGTAGGCGACCGGGCGGTGCCCTCTACCCACACAACTCCCGATCCTCTCTCGCTCAATTCCCTGCTTGCCGAGATGGTGGCCGAGGGATGCGATTATGCTTTCATGGAGGTTTCGAGCCATTCCACTGCTCAGAAACGNGTGGCGGGGTTGCNTTTCGCNGGGGGNATTTTCNCCAANCNCNCCCGTGATCATCNNGACTATCACGGCACTGTAGAGAATTATATGAATGCCAAGAAGGCATTTTTCGACATGTTGCCTCCATCGGCATTCGCTTTGACCAATGCCGATGACAAATGCGGGTCATATATGGTGCAGAATACACGTGCCAAGGTCTACACCTATTCTCTGCGTTCGGATGCCGATTTCCGCGGGAAAGTGCTCGAGACACGTCTTGACGGCACACTGATGCTTCTCAACGGTCGTGAGGTGGAGGTGCGTTTTACAGGTCGTTTCAATGCCTATAACCTTACCGATGTTTACGGGGCCTCCATCCTTTCAGGGTTTGATCCTGAGGAAGTTCTGGTCAATATGAGCCGACTGGTGCCCGTGGCCGGACGTTTCCAGCCGTTTCTGTCGCCCGACGGTGTGGCAGCGATCGTTGACTATGCCCATACGCCGGATGCTCTCGTAAACGTGCTTGACACTATCCGTGAAATCGTGGGTAACGATGGTGAGATAATCACAGTAGTGGGTGCCGGAGGCAATCGTGACCATGGGAAACGGCCGATGATGGCCCAGGAGGCCGTATGCCGCTCGGATTATCTCATTCTTACCAGCGATAACCCCCGCAACGAGGTGCCGGAGGAGATTATCGCCGATATGCGGGCCGGTCTGAATTCCGAGGAACTGAAACGCACCGAATGTATCACCGATCGCCGCGAGGCCATTTTCAACGCTGTGAGACGCGCCAAACCGGGCACGGTAGTGCTGGTGGCGGGCAAAGGACACGAGACCTATCAGGAGGTTAAAGGCGTGCGTCATCATTTCGATGACAGGGAGGAAGTAAAGGAGGCTTTAAGACAAAGAAACTGAAATGCTTTACGAACTGTTCAAATATTTTCAGGGAGCCGATTTCCCGGGGCTGCGCCTGATGGATTACATCACTTTCCGGGCAGGGATGGCCTTCACTTTAGCAATGCTCATAGCCCTTATCTACGGACGTGACATAATCCACCGACTTCAGCGTATGCAGGTGGGCGAAGTGGTGCGCAATCTCGGTCTCGAAGGCCAGATGAGCAAGACCGGCACCCCGACAATGGGTGGTGTAATAATCATACTGTCGATAATGGTGCCTTGCCTGCTCATAGGCAATCTCACCAACATCTACATGATTCTGATGCTTGTAGCCACTCTATGGATGGGTAGCATCGGATTCCTTGATGATTACCGGAAACTGAAATATCATAATAAGGACGGTCTCAAAGGGAAGTACAAGGTGATAGGTCAGATCGGTCTCGGTCTTCTTGTAGGTCTTACTATGTGGCTCTCGCCCGATATAGTCATGAGCGAGAACATGGAGATTGTCAATACCATCAATAATGAGACGGAAGTGGTGCATTCACTCACCACGGTGAAATCTCCACAGACCACCATACCGTTCGTAAAGAATAACAACTTCAATTACGAATGGCTGACATCATGGATCAGTGATCCTACAGCTGCCGACACGCTTGGCTGGCTGGTGTTTGTGGTTGTGGTGATCATAGCTGTGACAGCCGTCAGCAACGGAGCCAATCTCACCGACGGTCTCGACGGCTTGTGCGCAGGTACTTCCGCCATTATCGGAGTGGCACTTGCTGTCATGGCCTATTTGGGAGGTAACATCATTTATTCAGGCTATCTGAACATAATGTATATACCGGGAAGTGAGGAGCTTGTGGTCTATGCGGCGGCTTTTATCGGCGCTTTGGTGGGCTTCCTCTGGTATAATGCCTTTCCGGCCCAGGTATTCATGGGCGATACGGGCAGTCTTACCTTGGGAGGTATCCTTGCCGTCTATGCCATCCTTATCCGTAAAGAACTTCTCATTCCTCTTCTCTGTCTGATTTTCTTCATCGAGGATGTGTCGGTGATCATGCAGGTGGGATATTTCAAATATACAAAAAAGAGATACGGTGCAGGACGGAGGGTCTTCAAGATGACCCCTCTGCATCATCATTTCCAGAAGGCGGGTGACACTACGATAAAATCAATCGTCAATTTTCCCAAGACACCTATACCGGAGTCGAAGATTGTCGTGAGATTCTGGATTGTGGGTATTTTGTTAGCCGCCTTGACATTCGTGACATTGAAAATACGTTAATCGTAATAAAATAGATGACTGTAAACAAACATAACATAGACCTCGACGGGCGTCTGGTAGTGCTCGGTGGAGGTGAGAGCGGCGCCGGTGCCGCAGTGCTCGGTAAAGTGAAGGGTATGGACGTGTTCCTCTCCGACATGGGCACAATCCCGGCAAAATATAAAGAACTGCTTGACCGGTATGACATACCCTACGAGGAGGGTGGCCATACTGAAGAAAAAATACTTGATGCTCAGGTCGTGGTAAAAAGCCCCGGCATACCCCCATACGCACCCATGGTGGAAAAAATTGTAGCCAAAGGTATTCCGGTGCTTTCTGAAATTGAGTTTGCCGCCGGTTTCACCGATTCCCGTATGGTGTGTATCACCGGCTCCAACGGAAAGACCACCACGACTCTGCTTATTTATCATATCCTTCAAAAAGGTGGTATCGACGTTGGTCTGGCGGGAAATGTGGGAAAGAGTCTGGCGCTGCAGGTAGCCGTAGATCCCCATGACACATACGTGATCGAGCTTTCCAGCTTCCAGTTGGAGAACATGTACCGTTTCAAGGCCAACATAGCTGTAATCCTGAATATCACTCCCGACCACATGGATCGTTATGATCATAAGATGGAGAACTATGTTGCCGCCAAATTCCGAATCCTGCAGAATCAGACAAAAGATGACTATTTTGTCTACTGGCAGGATGATCCGGTGATACGCAAGCAGATAGCGCAGGTGCAGAGTGAGGCGCTCCGTCTGCCGTTCAGTGTAGACCGGGAAGATGGCAGCGCTGCCTGGGTAGAAGAGGGGATAGTGCATTTCGCCACTCCGGGCGAAGTGTGGGAGATCCCACGTGACAATCTGTCGCTCAAAGGTCTTCACAATCTCTATAACTCCATGGCGGCCGGACTGTCAGCTTCGGTGCTCAAGATAAGGAAAGAGAATATCCGAGAGGCACTTGAAGATTTCGAGGCCGTGGAGCATCGTCTTGAATATGTGGCTACGGTGGATGGCGTGCGCTATGTCAATGACAGCAAGGCCACCAACGTCAACTCGACCTGGTATGCGCTTGAGAGCATGACCGCTCCCACGGTGCTTATCTTGGGGGGAAAAGACAAGGGTAACGATTATACCGAAATCGAACCTCTGGTGAAAGAGAAGGTGAAGGCAATCGTATGCATGGGTCTGCACAATGAAAAGTTACTTGAATTCTTTACAGGGAAGGTGCCTGTGATAATCGATACCCATACACTCGAAGATGCAGTGGCGGCATGCCGTAAGGTTGCCTCCGAGGGCGACACGGTGCTTCTTTCACCTTGTTGCGCAAGCTTTGACCTCTTCAAGAGTTATGAAGACAGAGGTCGTCAGTTTAAGGACGCCGTCAAAGCCATGTTGTGAGCTTTGATCCTTCCTGATCCGAATAATACAATTTTCAACTCTCCTAATACTACAGAATCGTGACAAACCAACAATCCACTCCAGTGGAAGGAGTGACCATCAAAAACACCGTTGACGGAGTAGCCGTCGAACAGCCCGTAAAGAGTCCCAAACAACGCACTCTCCTGCGGCCTCAGAAATCCGATCCCTATCTGTGGGGCATCTATATAACTCTGCTGGTTGCTTCGGTGATAGAACTTTTCTCGGCTTCAAGTTCGGAGGTGTCGGGCACCAATGTATATATGCCGCTTATACGTCACGGCATCTTCCTTGTGCTCGGACTCGGCATTGTGTTAGCGTTCCAGAACACTCACTACGGCTATTTCAGCCGTCTTGCCTGGTTCTGTGCCGTGCTTTCTCTGGGACTTCTGGTGATTTCCAATTTCTTCGGTGTTGAAATCAACGGTGCGCAACGAGCCATCCGCATTGCCGGCTTTACGCTTCAGCCGCCGGAGATTGTGAAACTTACCGTGATAGTGCTTCTTGCAAAAATCTTGGGCCAGCATCAGGAGGTGAGAGGTGTCACCAACCGTGGTGTGTTCCAGGCAGCTGCCGTAGTGATTCTGTTCGGTGGATTGCTTTGGAAGAACGGTCTCACGAACACTATCCTGTTGTTTGGTGTCAGTCTTTCGATGTTCCTTATCGGTGGTATGAAATGGAAGAAATTCGGTGTGGTTCTTCTTGTCTACGGTGTGTGTGCAGGCTGTCTGTTCCTAATGAAATATACGGGTGAGAAGTCTACCGGAGAATTCGAGAGCATAGGCCAGACTACGATGGTTGCAAAAGGAGGCATCGACCGTACGGGCACCCAGAAGGGTCGTATAGCCCGCTTCCTTGCCGGTGTGAATCCTGACGATGAGATTACCGATGAGAACCGTCAGGTGATCTTCGCCAAAATAGCCCAGGCTAACGGAGGTCTTATCGGCCAGGGTCCGGGCAATTCCCGTGAAAGCGCCCGCCTTCCACTTGCTTTCTCCGACTACATTTATTCCATTATAGTGGAAGACACCGGTTTCATCGGTGGTATCGCGCTTCTTATACTCTATCTCTCCCTTCTTGCCAGGGCCGGCAGCATAGCCTATAAATGCAGGAGAGCCTTTCCGGCGTTTCTGATCATGGGTTGTGCCGTGCTCATAGTGTTCCAGGCTTTGGTGCACATGGCCATCGTCACCGGCTTGTTCCCCGTGAGTGGTCAGCCTTTACCCTTCATATCAAAAGGTGGTACGTCGATCCTTGTCATGTCGGCTGCTTTGGGTATAATGCTCTCGGTAAGCCGTTATGCCGTGACTACGAGCGATTCCCGTCAGATAAAAGCCGAACTTAAAGAGTTGCCTGAAGATATGCAGGCGGCCAATTTCTCTAATCAATCTCCAAAAAAATGACAGTTTCAGATAAGAGCGCCCCTTCAGCCGCCGGCGGGGAGAAGCCTCTCAAAGTGGTGATCAGCGGCGGTGGAACCGGGGGACATATATTCCCGGCCCTTTCGATAGCCGACGTATTGCGTCGACGCCTTAATGCCGACATTCTTTTTGTCGGGGCCGATAACCGCATGGAAATGACCAGGGTGCCGGAAGCAGGCTATGAGATAGTAGGTCTTCCTGTGGCGGGGTTCGACCGTAAGCGTATATGGCGTAATTTCGGTGTGCTCCTGAAACTCTATAAAAGCCTCCGCAGGGCCCGAAAGGTCATACGCGATTTCCAGCCTGACATAGCTATCGGTGTAGGGGGATATGCATCCGGACCGGTGTTGAAAGCCGCCCAACGCGCCGGGATACCTACACTTATTCAGGAACAGAATTCATTTGCCGGGGTCACCAATAAACTGCTCGGTAAAAAAGCCGGTAAGATATGTGTAGCCTATGACAATATGGACCGTTTCTTTCCGGGGGAAAAGATAATAAAGACCGGCAACCCCATACGCAAGACTCTTCTTGACTCGGATGTGAGCGTGAGTCAGGCCCGGGAATCATTCGGCCTGGATCCCGACCGGCCCACTCTGTTGGTAGTGGGGGGAAGTTTAGGCGCACTTACAATCAATGAAAGCCTCGAGGCCGGAATCGGACGTCTGGCCGACAAGGGAATACAGGTGATTTGGCAAACCGGTAAAAATTTCGGCAACCGCGGTCCATTGGCTGTGAAAGGCCGCAAAGGTATTGTAGTGACCCCCTTCATCACCGACATGTCGGCTGCCTATAAAGCCGCCGACCTCGTCATAGGACGCGCCGGTGCCGGATCCATCTCAGAACTTCAGGCGCTCGGCAAGGCAGTGATTTTAGTGCCGTCTCCCAATGTTGCCGAAGACCATCAGACCCACAATGCCCGCGCACTGTCCGACCGTGGAGCGGCATTGCTCGTGACCGATGCCGAGGCACGCGAGAAGCTTGTGGATGAGGCTGTCAGGCTTATTGAAGATCCGGCAAAACGTGCCGACATGAGTGCTGAGATAAAGAAAATGGCAATCTACGACAGCGATATGCGTATTGCCGATGAGGTATGTAATCTTCTCAATATAAAAAATGAACGCTAATCCATCTCTCCGACCTTCAGATGCCCCTTACTCCAACCTTTACTTCGTAGGAGCGGGAGGCATAGGCATGGCCAACCTCGAACGTTATTTTCTCAGCAAGGGGCATAGCGTGGCCGGTTATGACCGTGTCTCCTCCCAATTGACTGAAGCTCTTGAAAAAGAGGGAGTGGAGATAACCTATATCGATGATCCGGCCGAGATTCCGGAAAAATTCCGCGATCCGGCCGCCACACTTGTGGTCTATACTCCGGCCGTCCCGTCAGACAGTCCTATTCTCCGGTGGTTCAACACCAACGGCTTCGAGGTGGTGAAACGCGCAGCCCTTTTGGGTAAGATCACACGAGCCACGCAGGCCATCTGCATAGCCGGATCGCACGGCAAGACCACCACCTGCTCCATGACGGCAAATATATTGCGGCAATCAGAAGTGGGATGTAATGCCTTCTTAGGAGGTATACTGCGTAACACGGGAAGCAATCTTGTGCTGAGTGAAACCTCACCGTGGTCAGTAATCGAAGCCGACGAGTATGATCGGTCATTTCATCAACTGTCACCCACAATCGCAGTGATCACCTCTACCGACCCCGACCATCTTGACATTTACGGTGATGAGGAGGGCTATCTGGAAGGGTTCGCCCATTTCACCTCGCTCATACGTCCCGGTGGTGTACTGATCCTCCATACCGGATTGAAATTGCATCCTCGTGTAGGCGAAGATGTGAAGATTATGACCTACAGCGGCGGTTCAGAGGGAGACTGGCATGCAGAGGATATCCGTTTCGGCACAGGCACTCTAAGTTTCACACTTGTCGGTCCGGATATACGCATCTCCGGCATAGAGGTGGGTGTGCCGGTAGAGATAAATATCGACAATGCCGTGGCAGCCTCGGCTGCTTCTCTGCTTGCCGGTGCGAGTGCTGACGATGTACGTCGCGGCATAGCCACTTTCAGGGGAGCCAAAAGGCGTTTTGAAATAATCCGTTCGGGCCGTGACGGAGGCACAGTGCTGATCGATGACTATGCCCACAGTCCAAACGAAGTTAAGGCGTCGATTTCGTCAGTAAGGAAACTGTATCCCGGCAGGAAACTGACAGTGATCTTCCAGCCTCACCTTTATACGCGCACCCGAGATTTCGCTGAAGAGTTTGCGGCAGCCCTCTCCGAAGCCGATGAAATCATCATGCCGGAGATATATCCGGCGCGTGAATTGCCTATCCCGGGAGTAGACAGTGGCATTATTCTTGATAAAGTCACTGCGAAAGAGAAATATTATTGTGAGCGAAAAGATTTGCTAAATCTGATAAAAAATCGTAACTTTGAAACTTTAATGACGTTAGGAGCAGCCGACATCGACCGTCTTCTGCCGGACATTAACAACATATTAGACACCCGGTAAGATCGACCCTATGCGTAAGACTATTATTAAATGGTTGATACTCACCTCTTTGTTCGCCTATGTCACTTGTATGACCATCTGGGCGCACGGAGAGGCGGCGAAGCATATCTGCACCGGAATATCAGTGAAGATTACTTCGTCGGGGAAAGCCGATGCCGTCACAATCAACGGAGTGAAAGAGGAACTTGCAAAATTTCCGAAAAAAATTGTAGGCTTGCCTCTTAACCGGATCAACACGCGCACGATAGAACAATATCTGAGTGCGTATTCAAATTTCGAGGATGTGGAATGTTCCTTCTCAACGGGGGGGCTGCTTAATGTAGACATAATTCCCATGATCCCCGAATTAAGGGTGTTTGACGGGGAGACCAGCTACTACATCAACAAAGTAGGGAAGCGGATTGAATCGAAGCCCAACTTTTTTGTTGATGTCCCGGTAGTGACAGGCCACTTCACTTCTTCTTTCACGCCGCGCAATTTGCTCTCCGTGTCACGTTTCATCCAGAAAGACCCGATTCTGAGTCACCTTGTGGGCATGATCGAGGTCATCGATGCCGAAAACATCATCCTTGTGCCCCGCATCCACGGCCACGTCATCAATTTAGGCGACACCACCAATCTCCTTGAGAAGCGGCAAGCCATAGTGACGATGTACCGTAAAGTGATGCCCTACAAAGGGTGGGACACCTACGATACGATATCGGTGAAATTTCGCGGTCAGATTGTGGCCACACGCCGCAACAAGGCCCGGAATCAACATTCGCTTCCGGTGGAGGAAGATGTCGATCCGGAAGAATCCACGCTTCCCGATCCTGGCGCCACGGGGGATGAAGGTTGAACCGTAGCGGAGACAAATCCGTTTATAACAAAAGATTAACACGACACTAATGAGTGAGGAGAGATATATAGCAGCCATCGAGATCAGCAGCTCGAAAATTCTGGCCGCCGTCGGGAAGACTTCCGGCGAGGGCCAGCTTCATGTCATCGCCATAGAACAAGACAAAGGTGTAGACGGGGTAAGATATGGCATAATCCAGAATCTTGAGGAAACCTCCTTGCGAGTGGCCAAAGTAATCGACCGCCTCCAGAAACGCCCCGGCGTAGCTCCGCGTCTCATAAAGGGTCTGTATGTGGGCTTGTCGGGCCGGAGTATCAAAAGTATCCCCAGCACAGTCACCATAAATCTCCCTGACGACACAGAGATAACCGATGAAATACTCGACCGTCTCTATAAAGATGCCTTGAGAACAGCCATTGACAGTTCTCTCGAGGTTATAGATGCCGTCCCACGCATCTACAAAGTGGGAAAAACGGAGACTCTCTCTCCAAAAGGAAATGTAGGCAACCGTATTCAGGCCACTTACGACCTGATCGTGTGCCGTCCGGAAATCAAGCGTAATCTCATACGCACCATACAGGATAAACTCGGGATCCGCATCGAAGGGTTTGTGGTTACAGCTCTCGCCACGGGTCATCTGCTTCTCACTACAGAAGAGAAACGGCTCGGGTGTATGCTTGTAGACATGGGCGCCGAGACCACTACCGTGACCCTGTATGCCAAAGGATGTCTGCGTTATTTCGCCACCATTCCACTTGGAGGTCGCAATATAACACGCGATATCCAGTCGCTTAATCTTCTCGAGGAGGATGCCGAGGAGATAAAGAAGACTTCGGGCAATGCGATAGCACCCGATTTCCCCTCGAATATCAATCTCAACGGCATCAAACAGTCGGATGTCAGCAATCTGCTGGTAGCCCGGGCAGAGGAGATTGTAGCCAATGTGGTGGAACAGATTGAATATTCCGGACTCAAAGAGGGAGATCTTCCCTCAAAAGTGATATGTATAGGAGGGGGGTCGCGACTTCAGAATATGAACGAACTTCTGTCGTCGCAGATCAATCAGCCCGTATCCCGTGGCAGGCTTCCGAAATATGTGCTCGTAGACGATGCGAAAGCAGCTTCGGCAGATGTGGAGGAGCTTGTCAGCGTATTATATGCCGGTGCCACTCTCAGTCGCAACCAGTGTCTGGANNNGCNGGNANAAGAGNNGCNTCCCACAGTAGACGTACCACCGGTNCAGCCGNAGGANCCCGTTATTGAGGAAGAACCGGAACAGCGGCCTAAAAAGGAGAGCCGCTGGATGAAGAGCTTAAAAAGCCGTATATCCAACATCTTCAGCGGTCCGCTCGACGATGATTCCGACCTCCTCGAATAAAAACTCTCATTCCTCTAAATAGCCAAATTCCCAATGGATGACAATCAGATATATAATTTAGCCGATGATACCACTTTTCTTGAGGATCCGAATGCCTCGATCATAAAAGTGATAGGAGTAGGCGGTGGCGGCGGTAATGCCGTCAACTACATGTATCGCCAAGAAATACCTAATGTCAACTTCGTGGTGTGTAACACCGACAAGCAACACCTCGACATGTCGCCTGTGCCGACCCGGCTCCTGTTGGGCTGGGACATAACACATGGACGTGGTGCGGGCAACAATCCCGAAGTCGGAAAACTGTGTGCCGAATCAAGCGAAGATGACATCNNNCANCNGNNCAGNGACGGCATNCGAGATGGTCTTTATCACCGCCGGCATGGGAGGTGGCACAGGCACCGGAGCGGCCCCTGTGATAGCCCGTCTCGCCAAGGAAGCCGGCATGCTGACAATCGGCATCGTCACTGTCCCCTTCCTTTTTGAGGGAAAGAAAAAGATTCTGAAAGCTCTCGACGGCGCTCAGGAGATGCAGGGACATGTGGATGCCTTGCTTGTGATCAACAATGAGAATCTGATTGAACTCTACAAGAATTTCAATTTTTTCAATGCTTTCGAGAAAGCTGATGACACGTTGGCCAATGCTGCACGAAGCATCTCTGACATCATATCCGAAAGATGCTACATCAATGTCGATTTCCAGGATGTGAAGACCACCCTGAAAGACAGTGGCACCGCTATCATATCTACAGCTTACGGCGAAGGCGAGCACCGCATTTCAAATGCCATCCATAATGCCCTGCACTCTCCGCTACTGAAGGCCCACGATATACAGACCTCAAAACGTCTGCTTTTCAAATTCACATGCTGGAAAGATTCGGAAAATCCTTTGCGTGCTGAGGAGATTGCCGAGATCACGCAGTTCACCTCCCAGCTTCCTTCGAGCATCGACGTGAAGTGGGGTATAGGCGATGACCCGACCATGGGCGACCGTGTGAAGATCACCGTGCTTGCTTCCGGCTTCAATGTCACTCTTGTGGAGAAGGGTCCCGGCCGTGATACTGACATCATCTTTGAAAGTTCTTCCGAAGAAGACAAGAGAGATGAGATGATCCGTAATGAGGAAGCCAACGAACGCATCGCCGATGTCTACGGCACTGACAAACTGACCAAGCAGAAACGCAACACAGCGCGTCTGAAGTATGCTGTGCTCAAGCCCTCACAACTTGATGACCATGATATAATCGCCCTTATAGAGAGCGTTCCAACCTATAATCGAGATCCCCGTTTCAAAGATGAGCTTAAGAGCATCTCCGAACACAAGATGAACGGGCATATTGACGACTCCAGACCACAGAGAGGGGGGGAGACAATCTCATTCGGCGACTTTTAAATAAATAACCAAAACAAAAATCCAACGCGGTGACGGCACAGACCCCCGCACAATCAGTTAACAAAGAAAAGATGGAAAATAAATTCCAGATGGTGGCCAAGACATTCCAGGGCCTGGAGGATATACTCCGCGACGAGCTTATTGCCCTTGGAGCAGAGAATGTTGAGCTTGGCACCCGAATGGTGACTTTCGAGGGCGATCAGGAACTCATGTATCGCGCCAATCTCTGCCTCAGGACCGCCCTTAGAATCCTGAAGCCCATTGTGAAATTCACAGCCGACACCACCGATGAGCTGTATGACTATGTGAGAGACCTCGACTGGGAGCAATTCATGACAGTCGACTCCACCTTTTCCATCGATTCAACGGTAAACAGTGCGGAATTCACTCACTCCAAGTTTGTCACTTATCGGGTGAAAGACGCCATAGCAGACCATTTCAACGATAAATATGGCAAACGTCCCTCTATACGGCTTTCAGGGGCTGACGTTCAGCTCAACGTACATATAGCCGAAAACAGAGTCACGATATCTCTTGATTCCAGCGGCGAGCCTCTCTCGAAACGCGGTTATCGCGTGGAGCAGACAGAAGCTCCTATCAATGAAGTGCTCGCGGCCGGCATAATCATGAAGACCGGTTGGAGAGGCGACAGTGATTTTGTAGATCCCATGTGCGGTTCCGGCACATTCCTCATAGAGGCGGCTCTTATAGCAGCCAATATAAATCCGGGCATCTACCGCGAGAGCTTCGCTTTCGAGAAGTGGCCCGACTTCAATCAGGATCTCTTTGAAGACATTTATAATGACGATTCTGCAGAGCGCGAGTATGCCTATAAGATTTATGGAGGTGACATATCTCCCGAGGCTATAGCCATCGCCCGTAAGAATGTGAAATCGGCCCGTGTGGATGACATGATCGAACTGCAATGTAAATCAGTGTCTGATTGGACCGATAATGCACCCGAAGGAATACTTGTGACAAATCCTCCCTACGGAGAGAGACTCAAACCTGAGAATCTGAATCTTCTATATAAGAACATTGGTTCGACTTTGAAGAACTATTTCAAAGGATGGCATGCCTGGATTATAGGTTTCCGCGACGAACAGTTTGCCGAGATAGGGCTCAAGCCCTCTGTGAAGATTCCTCTTCATAACGGCAGCCTGGAATGTAGCCTTCGCGAATACGTGCTTTTCGACGGCAAGTACTCCGAATTCCGCGCAGAGGGGGGAAGCGTAGGCAATACAACTGTTAAGAAAGATGCCGGACCGAAGAAAGTGCGCCATATCTCTGATGACGATTGGGAGAAGCAGGCACGTAAATTCAACAGTGGCAAAGGTATAACCGACGATCGTAAAAAGAAAAAGACCTTCAGTCGCGACGATAAGAAACGGAATTTCGATACCTCGTCCTCCAAGGGCTTTGATGCTTATGACGACGACAGCGACAATGACTTCACACCACGTCCTGCAAGCCGTCCGGCCTACAAAAGCGACCGCGATAACGAGCGTCCTCCATACAAAGGCAACCGCGACAACAACGACCG
>WFLX010044073.1_pt1 | contig 48439 bp, 42 predicted proteins | sample 4967041 | NCBI WGS metagenome assembly WFLX01 (sample SAMN12857096, study PRJNA449069) | gut metagenome | isolation source: stool from male and female vole | host: Microtus ochrogaster | place: USA:Florida | collected 2017
TTTGAAATATTCGGAGAAGTCGGAATCCTCTACCTTATGTTTCTTGCCGCCATCGATATCGACATGTATCATTTGCGGAAGAATTATCGCAGCGGGCTCTTTTATGGCATACTCACTTTTCTGCTCCCGATGGGTCTCGGCATACCGATGACACATTATATATTAGGACTCGGATGGGATTCTTCCGTGTTGGTCTCTTCAATGTATGCATCCCACACACTCATCAGTTATCCCGTGGTGAGCAAATTCGGGTTGAGCAATAACCGTGCGGCGGTAATCGCCGTGACGGGCACGATAGTGGCTGTGCTGCTCGCTTTGTTTGCCCTGGCGGAGGTTGTGGCTATCAAGCAGACGGGAGCGTTTCATATCAGCGGACTCTTGCGTATGCTGCTGATGATGATTGTCTACGCGCTCGGAGTAGGCTATTCTTTCCCTTATTTTACGCGCAAGTTTTTCAGGAAGTTCAGTGAGCCGGTGGCTCAATTTATTTTTATTCTGACACTGGTTTGCCTGTCATCCCTCCTGGCGCGTGTCATCGGGTTGGAGGCTATTCTCGGAGCCTTCTATGCAGGGTTGGTGCTCAACCGCTATATCCCTGGCAGGTCAGCGCTGAAAAGCAGGATAACATTTGTGGGGAACGCCCTTTTTATCCCCTATTTCCTGATAGGGGTCGGTATGCTGATAAATGTCAGGATTATATTTAGCGGTTGGACGGTGATAATCGCGGCTGTTGTGATGACTCTGACGGCTCTCTCGATGAAATGGCTTTCGGCGTATATATCGGCGAAGGCGGGTCATATAAATGCCGACGGGAGGAGATTGATGTTCGGACTCAGCAGCGGCAAAGCGGCAGCGACAATTGCCGCGACGATGATCGGCTACAAATATGGGTTACTGTCGGAAGATATGATGAACGGAGCAGTGATGATGATTCTCATTTGCTGCATTGTGGCATCGGTGGTGACGGAAAATGCAGCCAAATCGATCCGCATTGCCTTGACTGCTGTGGAACTTGATGTTGACGGGCCGAAGCCTGTCGGTTTTGCTCGGCAGATAGTGGCGGTAAGTAATCCTCTTACGGCTGACGGCATCATGCGCACGGCAATCTTCATGCGAAATCCGGAGAATGATGAACCGGTTGCAGCGGTGTATGTGCGCAATGACGACAATCGTCCTGCGCTGGTTGCCGGCAGGGAGGCGTTGGAGCGTGCGCGCAACGTGGCGGAATCAATGGAAGTGGAGTGTGTGGAAATCAATCGTTTTGACCTCAACATACCGGCGGGTTTAACAAACATACTTCGGGAGCGTGATGCCTCAGAGATTGTGATCGGGTTGCACAGGCGTTCGAATATAGTGGATTCATTTTTCGGCTCTATGATTGAGCAATTGATGCGCTCCACAAAAAAGATGATTATCATTTCCCGCTGCTTTATCCCTATTGACACAATCGGAAAGATAATAGTATATACCCCGAAAAACGCGGAATATGAGACCGGGTTCGGTATGTGGCTGGCGCGTGTGGCAAATCTCGCGTCGCAGTTGGGGTGTGATGTTACCTTCCTTTGTTATCCTGCCACGGCGGAACATATAGAAACCCGGCTCAGGGAAGGTGGATATTCGTTTCGCCATATATATAATTCTATGGAGAACTGGGATGATTTTATCATATTGTCTTCGCAGGTAGGGGTTGAGGACCTGTTGATAGTTATCGGTGCCCGGAAGGGGTCGGTGTCGCACTCGGCTGATTATGATAACATGCCCTCATTCTTATCGCGCAATTTTGCGCACGCCAACCTTACGCTTATCCTCNCCGNGCAATTCGGGGGTTAAATCCCCACCGGGATTAGTTGTTGANTTGGAGGNNTTGGAGGTCGGGGNCNCGGTTGGCAACGNAGATTTCGTAATAACTGANCAGAAGGGNGGTGAGTGGCAAGGCGATTATGAGNCCTAAAAAACCTAACAAGGCGCCCCATACCGATAATGCCAACAGTATGATTGCGGGATTCAACCCCATGGCTTTTCCCATGATTTTCGGGGTCAAGATAAGATCCTGTATGGCTTGCACTACAACGTAGACTGCCATCGCTTCCCAAAATATCACCCAAAAATCTACACCCCCTGATATGTATGCTACCAAGCACAAAAAGGCAGTTACAGGCAAGGATATCAGTTGCAAATAGGGCACTAAGTTCAAGACTCCGATAAATAACCCTAACACCACAGCCATCGGGAGGTCAATGATTAGAAAGCCGATGGAAAACAGCACTCCGACAATCATTGCGATCAGAAATTGTCCGCGGAAATAATGATTCATCACGCGTTTTACATCCCGGAATACACCGAAGGTCTGCTCACGATGATTCGCCGGTACTAATCCTTTGAATGCTGTCATCAGTCGGTCGTAGTCGAGCATGATGAAGAGGAGATAGAGAAATACGATCAGCCAACTGATAAATTCAAACAGTAAGGCGAGGGAGGTGCTGACCAGCGACCAGGATGATGTGATGGTCTGCTTGATTAATTTTATCCATTCTTCGCGCGACATCCATCTGAGCAATTCGTCAGGATTTATGTATTCCCGCAAAAATTGATGAATCTGCTCGGAAACGTAAGGGATGTGAATTTGCGTCGTGGCATATCGGGAAATAACATCGGCCATCCGGGTGCCCTCTTCAATAAGATAGGGTATGAAGAGATAGCAACCTAAGGTGAGAACTCCGAGGAGCTCCACGAGNGTCAGCATCACAGGGAAGAAGCGGCGCTTGNCGTGGAGGNGCTTCTTGTTGAANTTTACNATCGGCTCAANAATATAAGCCAACACACACGCCACCACAAAGGGGAGCAAGACTCCTTTGAGTATATCCAGAAGATAAAGGATGCCTAAAATTACAACAGTAGAGAAAATTATTCTTACAACTCTATCAAAAGTGTAAGGATTGGTGGATATGTTTCTATTTGGCATATAGGGGAGATATATAATTGACGGATGATTAATGATTTTACAAATTTATCAAAAATTACCAAAAAATTCTGTTGTGCTATATTATTTTTTTAGAGAATGTACGTAAAATTATTAAATTTGCAATATGATTGAAGTTCCGCGTAATAAAACTGATATGAATATTGACTCCCCCCGGGGATTCGGATCAAAAGATTGTTTCCGAGGGTGGATATTGCTGCTATGCTTGTTGGGGTTCTTGCAGACTGTATTGGCTATGACCCCTCAGGAGGCTGTGGATTCTTTCGCGAAGACACCAAGATTGCCGGCAGGGAGTATGGCGGTGATGGTGAGCGATTTGGCAACCGGTAAGATATTGGCATCTTATAATATTGAGAAGCCTTTGACTCCGGCTTCGATTATGAAAAGCGTGACGATAGCATCGCTGAGTGACGTCAGCAAACCGGGTTCGGAATGGCTGACGAATGTCAACATCGATGGCAAAATTGACGGCGAGGGGAATCTTATAGGGAATCTGATAGTGGAGGGTTCGGGCGACCCGACAATCAATTCCACGACCTGGCCTAAGAGTGAGGATTTTGTGGAGGAGATAGTTGAGGGTCTTAAGAAAAAAGGGATAAAAAATATAGAGGGGAGGATATTGATAAATGAATCTTATTTTGCCGGTGAGTCGATTCCTGCATCATGGGCTTCAGGGGATTTGGCACACGCATACGGCACGGGGAGCCATGCGTTTAATTTCCGCAACAATGCATCGGGGAAAAGAGCGGAGAAGAATCCTGCCGGAATTTTCGGCAATGTTTTGCGGAAAAGGCTGAGTGAAAGCGGAATAACCGTAAAAGATTCTACTTTGAAGGAGGGCTCGGCGAAGGTATTGCTGACGCATAAATCGGCTGAGATGCGCGATATAATGCGCTCGTGTNTGANCAGGANNGATAATCTTTTTGCAGANNCTTTTTTGCGAAAATTCGGTAAGATAAGCGGCGGAGACGGGAGTACGGCGGATGCAGCGGAGCGCGAAATGGAATATTGGCGCAAGAAGNGTNCTNAAATNACAGGGGTGGAGATTGTAGACGGAAGCGGGCTTTCGCGGAAGAATAAAGTGACGGCATTGTTTATGGAGAATGTCTTGACCGACAAGAAGAATGATGTGGATTACGTGAGTTATTTTCCGTTGGCGGGACAGGAGGGTACGTTGCGGAAATTTCTTGCAGATACCCCTCTTGACAGTTATATAGCGATGAAGACGGGGAGCATGTCGGGGATACAGTGCTATGCGGGGTATAAGTTGGATGATGATTTTGCGCCGACCCATGCGGTGGTGGTGATAGTCAATAATTTTACTTGCGACCGCGCATATTTGCGCAAACAGATTGAGACGCTGCTTCTGAGGGTCTTCGGGGAATAAGGCTCGCCGCTTCGCTAAGCGAGCACGCCACCAAACACACGCGCATAAATAAGTTAAGAATTGAAATATGGAAATTGAGGTTATAAGAAAAATGCAGGATCTGACTTTCGAGTTGGAGGGTCTGCTCGGGCTTGCCGCCGATAGAGAGGAATTGCGCGAGATTCTCTCAGTTCATATCGCTAATAAATTACGCGCCATTCAAGAAGTGTATGAGTCTGAAAGTTCGGAATTGTCCGAGCTAACGGATACTCCCGAACAAAAACAACTGTCAGAACACCCGGATCCGGCACAACTTGATGAGCCGGAAGAGTCAGCCGAAGTGTCGGAACGCTCAGAGCCTACAGAACAAGAAGAGAGTCCCGAGCGTGAAGAAGCAGAAGATGAGACCTCAGAACAAGAAGAGAGTCCCGGGCGTGAAGAAGCGGAAGAGGAGTCTGAAGTGTTTGTGCATGAAGAGACTAAAGAGAGATCGGAGCCGGCAAGAGTTGTGAAACCTGTGTTTAGCATTAACGATAAGTTTTTGTTTTCGCGTGAGTTATTCGGAGGGAGTACTGCCGATTTTGAACGGGCATTAAAGGAGATGGCTGCGTGTGAATCATACGAAGAGGCTGAGGATTATTTCTATACGGAATGGAATCTGGATCCCGATGACCCGATGGTCGTGGACTTTATGATGATAATATCTAAATATTTCTGATGACAATGGGAAAATTGTATATCGTGCCGACTCCGGTGGGTAACCTGGAAGACATGACTTTCCGTGCCATTAAGGTTTTAAATGCTGCAGATCGCATTCTGGCTGAGGATACACGCACCAGTGGAGTGTTGCTCAAGCATTTTGATATAAAAACTCCCATGATGAGTCATCATAAATATAATGAACATGAGACTCTTGAGCGAGTGATGCAGATGCTCGAGGGGGGAGAAACCTTAGCTCTCATCAGCGATGCCGGTACGCCGGGAATTTCCGACCCCGGATTTATGTTGACTCGCGAATGCCGCAGGCGCGGAATTGAGGTGGAGTGTCTGCCGGGAGCCACAGCTTTCGTGCCAGCGTTGGTGAGCAGCGGCTTACCTTGCGACAGATTTCACTTTGAGGGTTTTCTCCCTCCAAAGAAGGGGAGATTGACCCGACTGAATCGTCTGGCGGAAATGGAGGAGACTATAATCATCTATGAATCACCGAAAAAGCTGGAGCGTACTCTGCGCAACTTAGCGGAAATTTTGGGTGAAGAGAGAGAAGCTGCTGTGGTGAGAGAGATTTCAAAAATGCACGAGACATGCCATACGGGCACGTTGGGGAGCCTGGCAAAATATTTTAATGAAAACCAAGCGAGGGGAGAAATTGTTATAATCATAGGACAGAAAGTGAAAGAGTAGTTTTGCCCTGAAAAATAACTATAGAAGAGAGTAATTTTAACACAAATATTATGAAGAAAAATCTGTTTATCATCGGCATTGCAGCCCTTTTGCTCAGTGCATGTTCAGGAAATGAAAAGAAGCTTGCTGAAGATTCGGCTGCTATCGCAGCACTCACCTCTCAATATAATGAGGCAAGCAATTTCAATGACTCCCTGCTCCTTTTGATGGGTGACATCTACACCGGTCTTGATTCAATCAACGCTCAGGAAGGTTTGCTTTATCGCACAGGTGGCGGAGAGGGTGTTGACCGTCGCGAAGAAGTGCGTCATAATCTCGCTGCGATTCGTGCACGTCTGGAAGCCAACAAGAAACTTCTTGATGAATTGCAGGCAAAGGCAAATGCTTCAGGTCAGCAGAACACAGTGCTCAACAAGACAATCGAACAATTGAAAGTGCGCATCGAGCAACAAGATGCCAAAATCTCCGAATTGACCGAGCAATTGGAAAATGCAAATCAGCAAATCTCGAACCTGAATGAGCAGGTGGCTGAAGGGGAGAAGAATTTAGCGGAAGCAAATGCTAACCTTGAGCAATCACAGGCAGAGACAGTAGCTGCAGAAAATGCTGCAAACAGAGTTTATTATGCAATCGGCACCAACAAAGAATTGAAGAAAAACGGCTTGTTGGAGAAGAAATTCCTTGGCAGAACAAAAGTGATGGAAGGGGATTTCAACCAAAATTATTTCACCATTGCTGACAAACGCACTCTGACTTCCATTCCTACCGGAAGCAATAAGGTTGAGATAAAGACAAATATGCCCGCCGGTTCATACGAAATAGTAGGTGGCAAGAACGACCATAAGATTATCAAGATATTAGACCCGGCAAAATTCTGGAGTCTGAGTCCGTATTTGGTAATTCAAGTTGATTAATAGATATCGGTCTGCATCATGAAGAGAACTCCTTTGATTCTGACTGTGTTAGCGGCGGCATGCATGTTTTCGTCATGCAAGACGACGGAGAAGAATTATCGGGATGCCTACGACATAGCGATAGTGAAGCAGCAGAAGGAGGATTCTCTTCAGGCGCAGCGGCGCCGGGAGATGGGCATGGAAGGGTTGAAGATGGAAGAGAATTCCGACGGAGCTGTGCTGAGCCGGATTGGCGACAGGAGAGTGAGAACCCTTCACCGCAATTTCGCCCGCGCCGACAGTGTGAAGCAATATTCGCCGGCGGTGAGTTATTTCAAGATGCCCGCAAACGCCGGCTCCATGGTCGAGGATTTGCGCGCCCGAGGATGGGTAGCTGCCAGGCAGGCGAAGAGCGGCGACAGGTATTATGTCTTGCTCGGCACATTTGATGATGTGTCTCCGGCGATTGATTTGCTGGAAGAATTTATAAGAAAAGAGCCACGATGGCAGAGTGTCGGACTACACGAGCCGACACNCATCACAAGTAATTCATCATCGCNGTTTTTGCGATNATGAATTTTTTTTGTCAAAAAATATTGCAGTTTCTAAAAAAATATTAAATTTGCAAAGAGGAAATATCTCCAAACAACCNTAAATCAGCAAAATTGAAGCGGTCTTGAGAGACGTTTTCAAACTAACTGACCATATAATTAACTGATAACTATCGAATTGACACTACTTTTAATCGAACAGACCGATATTTTCAACCATAGAAAGAGAGGATAAGCTCGAAGTAAGAGAGACAGTCAATGCCATGTTTGACAAAATAAATTAACAAGTCATAAACACATCAAGTATGAGAAAACTGTTTTTACTCATGGTTAACGTGATGATATGCGGATTTGTGCTTCATGCGCAAACCCATACGATCACGGGCACTATTCTTGACGCGGCAAACAATGAGCCGCTGATTGGAGCCACAATCATGCCAATCGGAGGCGGACAAGGAACTGCCGCTGACATTGACGGTAATTTCCAGCTCACCGTCCCCGCCAAAGTGAAAAAGGCTACGATAAGTTATGTAGGTTACACCACTAAAACAGTGGATTTGAAAAGCAACATGACTATCTATCTTGAATCATCCTCAACTTCACTTGACGACCTCGTGGTGGTGGCTTACGGTACGGCAACCAAGGAATCACTGACCGGTTCGGTGGCTGTCATCGGTGCCAAAGAGATTGAAGACCGCCCCGTCACCAGCGTTACATCGGCATTGGAAGGTAATGCGCCGGGTGTGCAGGTAAACGGCACGGTGGGTAATCCGGGTTCCGAACCGGATATCCGTATTCGCGGCTTTAACTCCATCAACGGAAGCAACTCCCCGCTCTATGTGGTAGACGGTATCCCATACAACGGCTCGATAGCTGACCTGAACCCTGCCGACATCGAATCAATGTCAGTGTTGAAAGACGCAGCTTCAGCAGCTCTTTACGGTAATAAGGGTGCGAACGGCGTCATCCTCATCACGACCAAGAAGGCAAAGACAGTAGGCAAGGTCGACGTTACTCTCCAGGTGCGCCAGGGTCTTTACACACGCGGTATTCCGCTGTATGACCGTTTGACTGCAAGCGACTGGATGCAAGCAGCTTATACCGGTTATGTGAACGGTAAGGTGAGCGACGGAACATACAACAGCATTCACGCAGCCAACGAATTCTATCATACGAGATTTATTGAAAACTACGCTCAATATAATGTGTTCGGTTTGCCGGAGGCAGAACTTTTCACTCCCGAAGGAAAATTCGTGGGAGGCTCTCCGCTGCCGGGTTATACCGACCTTGACTGGTGGAAGGCAGTAAGCGTATCCGCCGGCTATCGTCAGGAGTATAACGTCAACGCGGCGGCTGCAACCGACAAGTTCAATGTGTTCGCATCCGTGGGTTACCTGAAAGAACACGGCTACACCGTGCAAAGCGACTTTGAGCGTTTCAACGCCCGCCTGAACGCGAACTACAATCCGGTGTCATATCTGAAACTGGGTGTCAACCTTGCTGCAACCCAGCAGGAACAAGCATATCTGACCAATGTAGCCGGCACAGTGCAGAACATCTTCATCNCTNNAAGCATGGCTCCGATTTATCCATATTACANACACGATGAAGAAGGCAATATCATCCGCAATGAATTCGGCATGCCCGAATACAACATCGCCGACTATCTTGAAAATACAAACATCGGTTATACGGCAAATGCCGACAGGACACGTCATTCAGCTACTGTGCTGGACGGTTCGCTCTACGGAACCATCGTGATTCCTTACGGTTTTGAACTGACAGTCCGCGGCACAATGCACAGGGATAAGTCAAACGGTTATCAATATATGAATAACAAGGTAGGCTCCGCAGTGGCTTCCAACGGCTCCGTGGCTTATACTTTCTATGACATCCGCCAGCACACATTCCTCCAGGAACTCAACTGGGGTCATGATTACGGATTGCATCATGTCGACCTCCTTCTCCACCATGAGAACACCAGCCTTTCGCAGTATATCAATGCCGTGAGAGCCTCAGACCAATTATTCTCCGACAACTATAACCTGTCAAACTTCACGGTTCTCAACAACACCCTCGGTTCTTCCGAAGGCGCTGTGAATGACGAATCATACCTCGGACGTGCGCGTTATAACTACAATCAGAAATATTTCGGTGAGGTTTCAATACGTCGCGACGGCACATCGCGCTTCAGCAGGGNCAACCGTTGGGGCACATTCTGGAGTNNCGGTGCAAGCTGNGTTATCTCAAAGGAGAAATNNATNCAGNATATCNACTGGATNAACTATTTGAAGCTTCGTGCGGNATACGGCTCAGTAGGTAACTGCATGTCGGCAACGGCTTACTCATACTGGTCACTCTACTCAAGCGGTCTGCCCTACACCGGAATGGCAACCCTCATTCCCGCCCAGCTGGCAGCCGACAATATCCGTTGGGAGGCTACAAAGACATTTGACATCGCCCTCGAAGGTTCACTTTTCAATGACCGCTTCGGCTTCTCCGTAGGCTACTTCAACAAGCGCAACGCCGACCTTCTCTTCGACGTGTCAAAACCCCTTTCTTCAGGCACATTGATGGACTCCGGTTATGCTCCGCAAGTTACAGCCAACATCGGAACCATGCAGAACATCGGCTGGGAACTCGCATTCAACGGCGACATCATCCGCAACCGCAATCTCACATGGAGTGTCAGCCTTGACGCGACTTTCATGAAGAATAAAGTCATTTATCTTCCCAATCACCGCAACATCGTGGGCGCAACCACCATCAAGAGGGAAGGAAAATCAATGTATGAGTTCTTTCTCTATCCTTATGCAGGTGTCGACCAGTTGACAGGTCAAGCCCTTTATGAAATAGACCGCAATTCATTCGACTATCAATCATATAACGCCGAAACTGAAACTTACTCCTTCAACGAGGCTTATTACAATCAGCAAATCGAAGCAGCCCGCGCAGACGGTGCCCTTGTGGAATATAACGGTAAACTCTACACAACGAAACCCAATTACGCAGGCCGTGTTGAATCAGGCACTTCAATACCGACAGTTTACGGCTCGTTCGGCACTAACTTGAGCTGGAAAGGTCTGACCGTAGCCGCGCTCTTCACTTACGGACTCGGCGGCAAAACCCTCGACAGCGTATATGCAGGATTGATGATGTGCAGCGAAAAACCGAGCGCACTCTCAACCGACATCCTCAACTCATGGACCGAGGCACCTGCAGGAATGACTGCCGACCACCCCGACAGAATTGACCCGAACGGTATTCCGCAGATTAATATCTACCGCAATTCATTTAACAATGACTCCGGTTCGACCCGCTGGCTGACCAGCAGCAACTACCTAGTGTTTAAGAATATCAATGTTTCTTATGACCTTCCGTTGAAATGGGTTCGCCCGTTGAAACTGCAGAACATCAACATAGGCGTTTCAATCGACAACCTTTTCACGTTGACAGCCCGCAAGGGTATGAACCCGCAACAATCATACGCCGGAACGCAAGGTGTGGGTTACGTAACAGCCCGCGTGTATAGTTTCCAACTCACTGCACGCTTCTAATCCCTTTCACAATTATCAATATAATAACAGTAAAACACAATGAAAAGCAAGATATTAATAAAAGGTATCGCATCATTGATGACTGTCGGCATGCTCGCCGGGTGTAATTCCAGCTACCTTCAGGAAGACCCCGTAACACTCGTGTCATCTGCAACGGTACAAAATACACCGGAAGGTGCCCAAATGGCTCTCTATGGTCTCTGCGGCTCAATGTATACCACATACACCGACTTCCAGTCAAATCTCCAGCCTAACGGCGAAGCAACCCTTATGGCATTCTATGGTGATGTCATGGGTCAGGACTATTTCAGTTATTTCTTTTGTGTCCGCGCTCCTTTCATCATGACGATGGACCGATTCCGCAATANCCAGACCTGGATGTGCACNATTCCATGGTCGTATTGCTACANCCTTNNCGCGCAGGCCAACACCATTCTCGNAGGTATTNACTCAANAATGGACGAACGCGAGAAAATGCAATTCATCAAGGCTCAGGCTTTGACAATCAGGGCTCACGCATATTTCCGCCTTCTCCAGCTGTATGCTCCGCGCTGGAAGGATTCCGATAACGGCAATGCTATGACAGTCGTTATCCGCACGACTCCGGGCACATATGAGGTTCCGCTATCTTCAATGAACGCCGTGCTCAAACTCATATATGATGATTTGGATGAGGCTATCGCCATCTATGACAACAACAAGACTAATCGTAAATTTGTATGGGAACCGGATGCTGATGTTGCCCGCGGCATCTATGCCCGCACCGCAATGCTGCGCAATGACTATAAGACCGCCGAGAAGATGGCACATGACGCCCGTGGCGGATATTATAAGATTATGACTGCAGAAGAGTATAAAGGTGGCTTTGCAGAGCCCAACGACGAATGGATGTGGGGTAACGAGCCTGACCTTGAAAGGACTGCCTACTGGAGCAACGGTGCGTGGTATGCATGCAACGGCGCATACGTTGACTGGAACAACGGCGTGGGTACGATTAACTATGAACTCTATCGTCAGATGCCGGAAACGGATATTCGCCGCGACCTCTTTTTCACACCCGACAAATTGAAAATAGGTGTACTCAAGGCAACTGCCTTCTGGAACCAGAATATATGTTCGCCATCAACAATGGAGCTAAGTCCGAAATCAGCTCCGATGAAGAACGAATACACCAAATTCGGCTTGAGCGTCATTCCGGAAGGTGGCGAGGCTAAATGGGCGAAGCCATACGTGAGCCGTCTTTCAGGTCACGCGGATTGCTCGGTTTATTTCGGTTCGCAATATAAATTCTGGGGTCTTGACGGTTACGGCACTGACGGCTGGCCGTTCATGCGTGGCGCAGAGATGCTCCTGACCGAGGCTGAGGCTGCATGCCATAACGGTAATGATCAGGTGGCAAGAGACCTTCTGATGGAATTGAATGCACAGCGCAATCCCCAATATTCCTGCAGTAAGTCAGGAACTGAATTGCTTGAAGAGGTTAAACTTCAACGTCGATTCGAGCTGTGGGGCGAAGGACATAACTGGTTTGACATGAAGCGTTGGAATCTGCCAATCGTCAGAAACTCCTGGAAAGCCGGAGATATGAAATCCAACAATATTCCGGCAGCATACTATCTGGACTTCCAGCCTGATGCGCAAGGGGGCTGGGTATGGATGATTCCGCTGCAGGAGACCCAATACAACTCCCAGATTGACCTCTCTCAACTTCAGAGATAAATTTCCTTAATCAGCTATAAATAAAATCGATTGGCAATTGCCAATCGATTTTATTTTAATGCGTTTCCCATGGGAATATTGTATGTGCGCTCCTTTCAACCGTGCTTCTTTGGCTTCGTGGGGCAACGCCGTGATAATCCGCGCCCATTTCAATCGGGTTGCGGCGCGAAGTGCGATAGCGATAACGCGGCGCCGTGCCTTCGCGATAAAATTTTATCGGTTGCTCCAGACTCCAGCCGCGGGTGTGATTGCGGACAAACATCTTGGCCAAGCCATCGATATGGCGTGCGGCATATCTTATCTCTCCTATTAAATCTGTCATTGAGGCGGCATTGTTGATTGAAAGCTCAATGCGTGTGATGCCATCCTGGGTTATTCTCACGTAAATCCTGTCGTGGAGTTCAATCTTCATGTTCCTGTTCATAATTCATAATTTTGATTCTGAGGCAAAGGTATGTTCCGTCAATGCAATATGTTTGCAGTTTAAATTTAAAGAATGTTAAAAACCGTGTTGAGGATTAATTTTTATGAGTATAATGCTGATAATTGTATTTTTTTTAATAATTTTGCGGAGTAATCGANGTGTTTGAAAGAGCGCTGATGGTNANGCAGAAATGNTGGAATGGTAGACACGAGGGACTTAANNTCCCTTGGCCCTTATCGGCTGTGTGGGTTCGAGTCCCACTTTCTGTACGAATTGATAGGAGGGTGTCAAAATTTTAAATTTTGACGCCTTTTTTCTATTATGCCACGGGTGTGTGGCGGCTTCATGCCATATCTATATATCAAATCACAATTCTTAATTATTAATTATCAATAAGCATGCCAAAGGTTTCCATACGCGGGGAGGAGATGCCCGCATCGCCGATTCGTCGGCTCGTTCCGCTTGCCAACGATGCTGTAAAACGCGGGTTGAAAGTGTATCGTCTGAATATAGGCCAGCCGGATTTGCCTACTCCGCCGGAGGCTTTCGAAGCTCTGAAGCATATAGACCGGAAAGTCCTCGAATATTCCCCTTCCGATGGATTGCTCTCGCTGCGCGAAAAACTGCAGGAGTATTATCATAGGTTTAACATAGAGGTGGATGTCGAAGACATCATCATCACAAGCGGTGGCTCGGAAGCGGTGTTATTCGCCTTCATGGCGTGTCTTGACCCCGGAGACGAGATAATAATGCCGGAGCCGGCATACGCCAATTATATGGCATTTGCAATTTCAGCCGGTGCGAAAATCATAACAATACCATCCTCCATAGACACCGGTTTCGCATTGCCTCCGATAGAGGATTTTGAAAAATTGATTACGCCGCGCACTAAAGGNATACTGATATGTAATCCTANNAATCCCACGGGCTANCTATANNCGATGAAAGAGATGCTTCAGANAAGGGATTTGGNGAAGAAGNACAATCTTTATCTTTTTTCTGATGAAGTTTACAGGGAATTCTGCTATACTGACGCACCGTATATTTCAGCGTTTCATTTGCCGGGGATTGAGGAGCAGGTGGTATTGATAGATTCCGTATCGAAGCGATATAATGAGTGTGGCATAAGGGTTGGGGCGCTGATTACGAAGGATAAGGAATTGCGGAAGAATGTGATGAAATTTTGCCAGGCGAGATTGAGTCCTCCGTTGCTGGGGCAGATAGTGGCTGAAGCTTCGATAGATGCGAAGCCGGAATACATGAAGGCTACGTATAAGGAGTATGTGGAGAGGCGCAATTTTTTGGTGGAGGGAATCAACAGGATACCCGGGTGTTACACGCCGATGCCAATGGGAGCGTTTTATACGGTGGTGAAACTGCCGGTGGAGGATGCGGAGCACTTCTGCAGGTGGTGTCTTTCGGAGTTCAGCTATGAGGGGCAAACGATTTTCATGGCGCCCGCAAATGGTTTTTACACTACCCCCGGACGCGGAAAAGATGAGGTAAGGATAGCCTATGTCTTATGCAAGGAGGATTTGGGCAAAGCGCTCAAGGTGCTTGCCGCCGCACTCGCAGCGTATCCTCATCGCTGATAAAGGACTCGACAGCTACGCGTTGCATTGACAAATTTATCATCATGCAGCACGCGCAAATTCACATTATCCAATCCTGATTTCTGATTCCCGTGATTTTAACATTTTTTTAGTGTATGGAAGGAAAAATTTTGTTAATCTATTTGTAAATGTCAAAATTATTTAGCAATTTTGCTTCTGAACCTTGAAAAATTACCCCAACAAGCGGAAATTTTATATTTTCCGCCCAAAGATAAATTTTGGATTAACCACGAAACGTATTAATAATTATCATATTTAACTAAATTAACCGATGAAAAAATTTACTACTGTATTGGCAGCTATCTGCTTGGGCGGTTTAGCGGCAATGGCAACAAATCTCGCCGGTGATATCGTTACTAATGCCAAATATACGATTACTCCGGAAGGTTCAGCCAAGATGAAAGAGATTACTCAACGTCAGCAAATGGGTATTATTCTCCCCGGTGAGCAAACTATGACCCGTTCATTTCAAGACCGTAACGGCACAACATGGGATTTATCAATATTGTTGACAAAGGAGAAAATTTGCGACCTTGTGGAGTTTGCAGATGAANTTGGCAATNCTGTTNAATACGGATTNGACCGTNTTCCTTACTATGCCTGCAACATGANNATCGCCGNNNGAAAGCAAGANNCCNCNGTTCTTGATACTTATATCTATTTCATGGGATGCTGGCCTTCATATTATATTTATGAGCAGGTGTTCACTTACAAGGGTGAGCTTGACAGCCAGGGTCAGATTCCCGAAGCATTGCGTGATTATGCGGCGGTGTCAATGACAAGACTCGCAAATGACCCTAACTTCACACAGAAATTTAAAGAATCTGAATATGTAGGTGAAAAGGCAATTGAAGGCACAACAAAATTCCCGAACTGGAGTATCCTTCAAAACAGTATGTCTGCCGATGGCGGTCAATGTGTCATCAACGGTGCAAATTGCATCACGATGGTGAATGACACTTACGGTTCTTCACTTGAATTCTCAGCATTTGACAATGAGACTTCAGAAATCACCTGTAACATCACCCTTTATTACACCAACATCGACACAGGCCGCAATCAGAATACACGTCTGAAATATGTAGGCACCGCCCGCGTGGAAGGTTTCGAGGAAATGAACGAGACCTTACCTCCTTTCGGTGACGTTCACGTATTCAATGCCGGCATTTGGGATAGTGAGATGTTTGGTGACGAAAACCCCTTCACAAGCGTCTGGGGTCCTTACACAGCACTTTATCTTGCTGCAGGTGACGAAAAATTGAAATGGATTATCGATGACACAGCCGGTCCGTTTAACACGGAGGCTATCAGTCGCGTTGTTGATGTTGAATCTGAGGAACTTGACCAACACGCAAATTCAATCGAAGGTTATCTTTATGCAAACAAGAAATATGGCAACGACACAAATTTGAATCCCACCGGCGACACATACACATGTATCCACCCGATTAAAGGTGAGGATGTAGACGGTTCGGAACTTGACGAAATCGCTCCATCGCTCAATACATTCGTTCCTTGCGGCTATGACGACATCACCTGGAGTAATGATTACGGTTTGCTCCTTTACGCCCACAACTTCCCGGATCTTCTCAATGAGGGTTCTACAATTTCATGGGGCACTCCCGAAGGCTTCACTGCAACATTGACAAATATGTATATGAAGACTTTCCACATCCAGGGTAAAGGTAAGGTTATTTATCACTATGACCCGATGAACATAGCCAAGATTCGCGAATATTCTTCAATAGGTGATGCAGGCGTGGAAGGCGTGATGGTTTCTTCTTCAGTCATCACAGCTGCCAACGGTGTTATCTCTGTTACTCCCGGTGTCGCTACAAATGTTGCGGTTTATAACATTGACGGTGTTTGCGTGGCAAGCAAGGCTGCTGCCTCCGGTGAGACTATAGAGGTTTCCGCTCCCAAGGGTGTCTATCTCGTGATGGTAGAGGGCAAAGCAAAGAAAGTCATCCTCTAACCCCTAATCTGAAAAAAGTTCATTAAATTCACAACGCAGAGGAATCGCGTGTGAACGATATAAGGAAATGGCTGCTTGAAAAGGCAGCCGTTTTCATTTAGACCCTGTCGTTTGGGTGAAGGTTGCTGATATTTTGAAATTACGGAATTTATGAGTAATTTTGCAGGGTGGCGACAAGTTGCCGGGTTGGCTACATGCCGGATAGGAATAGGGAATATAAAATATCAGGAAGATGGATATATCAGTTGTAATTCCTTTATATAATGAGNATGANTCTTTGNCAGANTTGACTCAATGGATAGAGAGGGTCATGAAGGAAAATGGATTCGATTATGAAATCATTTTCGTAAATGACGGCTCCACGGATAATTCAATGAAGGTGATTCATGAGCTTTCGGAACTGAATCCGCGAATTCACGCCATTTCTTTTGCACGCAATTACGGCAAATCTCCGGCATTAAATGAAGGCTTCCGGAAAGCAGTGGGGGATGTCGTCATCACAATGGATGCCGACCTTCAGGACTCTCCCGATGAAATTCCGGAATTATACCGGATGATTACTTCGGAGGGATATGACCTTGTGTCGGGATGGAAAAAGAAACGCTATGACCCGCTGTCGAAGACAATACCGACAAAACTCTTCAACGCAACCGCAAGGAAAGTTTCGGGAATAAAGAATCTGCATGATTTTAATTGCGGGCTTAAGGCTTACAAGCGCGATGTCGTGAAGCATATCGAAGTTTATGGCGATATGCACCGCTACATTCCTTATCTTGCGAAAAACGCAGGATATAAGAAAATCGGTGAAAAGGCGGTGCATCATCAGGCGCGCAAATATGGGGTTACGAAATTCGGACTTGACAGATTTGTCAACGGCTATCTGGATTTGGCTACCCTATGGTTTCAGTCAAAATTCGGCATCAAGCCGATGCATATTTTCGGATTGCTCGGTTCGTTGATGTTTATAATCGGCTTCATTGCCGTTATGGTGGTTTTGATATTGAAGATTGTGAGTCTTTGCTCGGCAGATTATTCTTTTTATGTTACAAACTCAGTATATTTCTATCTCTCTTTGGCGGCGATGGTGATGGGNTTANNGTTTTTCCTTACGNGATTCATAGGGGAANTGATAACACGCAATNCGCNGGNGAGGAACAATTATCTNATTGCGGAGGAGTGGTAAAGTAACGAGCCCGGTTTGACAGGAGAAGGAAAAGAACGTTATGAAGATTTTTGAGTATGACAAGCCTTTTAAATTGGAGTCGGGTGAAGAATTGCCTTCGCTGAAGATTGCCTATCACACATACGGGAAACTGAATGAAGACAAATCGAATTGTGTGTGGGTGATGCACGCGTTGACTGCAAATTCAGATGTGGCTGATTGGTGGCCTCACACGGTGGAGGAAGGTAAGTTTTTAGACCCTGAAAAGAATTTTGTGGTTTGTGCGAATGTCATAGGGAGTTGCTATGGCAGTACGGGACCGACAACTCCGCTACGCCCCGGGGAGGAACCCTTATATGGAGAATTTCCGTTATTGACGGTGAGGGATATGGTGGAGGCTCACAAATTACTGAAGGAGCATCTGGAAATAGAACAAATCGATACGATAATAGGATGTTCATTAGGGGGATTTCAGGCGTTGGAATGGCTTGTGGGGGAGCCGGAGGTGGCACGGAAGGGAGTGTTGTGTGCTACGGATTATCAATGCCGACCATGGCTCGCCGCCATCAACAAGGCTATGTATATGGCTATAGAGGCAGATGCTGATTACGGCAGACCGGCTGCTGATGCTGCACGAAAAGGATTGGAGGCGGCTCGTGCCATAGCCCTGCTGAGTTATCGGAGTTATGCCGCTTACGACAAGACTCAGGCTGAGAAAGAGGGCGAAATGGCGAATCCTTTCGACAGGAAGGTTCACGGTTATCAGGCATATCAGGGGAAGAAATTGGCTGACCGTTTTGACGTTTACAGTTATATGAGGATGTGTAAGTCATCGGATACGCATAATGTCGGCAGGGGCAGAGGGGGTGCGGAGAAAGCCTTGAAGAGGATAAAGGCAAAATGTCTGATTGTGAGCGTGAGCAGTGATATCCTTTTCCCCCCGGTATATCACAAGGAGATGCTCAGGATGATTCCGGGAGCGGAGTATGCCACGATAGAGTCGGAGTTTGCCCATGACGGTTTTCTGATTGAGCACGGGCAACTGGACTCGCTTATTTCGGATTTCAGAAATAAAAAATAAGAGCTTGAATCTTTGAAAAGATTTTTTTACATATTGGTGTTGGCGTTGTGTTTGCTTCCGAGGGATGTTTTCTCTCAGGAGCCGACAGACACTACTTTTCAACAACCGGAGAAATCAGCGCGGAAGGGACTGGACATAAAGGTTACTCCGGTGGATATCGACCGCGAAAAGCCCGAGCAGCCGGTTTTGCACTATTATGACAAGCACGGCAATCCGCTTGACACCCCGGTGAGGTTCCTGGCGGAATTGGATACTGTCAAGAAAGTACGTTCCGGACCGAAATATCCGTTGTATTCCGGTGTGTCGGTAGGGGTGAATTTCTTTGACGCATTGATGATGATATTCGGTCAGAAACGTGCTAATTTTGACATTGGTGTTTCATGTTCGTTATGGAACTGGCTTTTTCCGACTGTAGAAGTGGGATTGGGATATTCCAACTCGCGCCCCGATGACGGCAGGACATATTTCAAGGTGAAACCATCGATGTATGTTAAAGCCGGATTNAATTATAATTTCTTGNATAAGGGGAATCCGNATTATAGACTTTTTGCNGGGATGAGATTCTGCTACAGCGGTTTTTCGTANGACATTCCTGTAATCAGGGCAGGTTCGCAATATTATACATCGCCCGAAATCANAAGCATGTATGGATTGANTGCCAGATGTTNGTATGCGGAAATCTTAGCGGGGCTGGAAGTNAAGATANATAAAGNGATCATGATGNGNTGGAATGNNAGGATGGATTTTAATNTGAAGAATAAGTATTCTGATCCGGCATATCCGGCATGGTTTATTCCCGGGAGGAATGCATCTACAGCAATAGGAGCCACATATTATGTGGGGTATCGGTTTTAGGAAANATTGAGAATTATTTATAGAGATATGAAACATTTAAATATAGGGTTGTTTGGATTTGGAACAGTTGGTAAAGGTCTCCATGAACTTTTGTCGAGAGTGCCGGAATCCAACTTGTCGATCGCTAAAGTTTGCGTCAGGGATGTTGCCCGACACCGTGCGGAGGCTCCGGAGCTCCGGTTTACTTCCGATCGTGATGAAGTTTTGAACGACCCGGAGGTTAACGTTATCGTAGAATTGATTGACGATGCAGATGCCGCATATCAGATTGTAAAGGGTGCGTTATTGAGAAAGTTGCCGACGGTGACCGGCAACAAAAAGATGTTGGCGCGTCATTTACCGGAGCTGATAGAATTGCAGAAGGAGATGCAGACTCCGCTGCTATATGATGCATCGGCGTGCGGTTCGATTCCCGTTATTCGCAACCTGGAAGAGTATTATGATAATGACCTTCAAATCTCAGTCAAAGGAATATTAAACGGCTCTTCGAATTTCATATTGTCAAAGATTTTCAATGAGGGGATGAGTCATGCCGAGGCATTGAAGTTGGCTCGTGAATTGGGCTTTCTGGAGTCAGACCCCACTCTCGACCTTGACGGCTGGGATTCTCTGTTTAAACTCGTGATTCTCACAGTGCATGCTTTCGGCGTATATGTGAAGCCGGAGGATGTGTTCACCTACGGCATTACCGATATGCAGGATTCCGACATCTTGTTTGCCCGCGAAAAGGAAAGAAGGATAAAGTTGATAGGATTAGCAGAGAAAACGCCAGACAACAGGCTCTTCCTGAGTGTGATGCCTCATCTGATTTCGAGAAATAAATATATCTATTCATGTGAGGATGAATTCAATGGCGTTGTGATTAAAGGAAGATTTTATGGCAAGCAATTCCTTGTAGGCCGCGGAGCGGGCGGACATCCAACTTCCTCAGCCGTAGTGTCGGATATTTCAGCGATACGCTATGATTATTTCTACAGATATAAACGCATGAACGGCGGAAATGAAGAGGCTCACTTCACCAACGATTTGAATTTCCGCATATATATGCGATATAATGACGAGTCAGACATTGAATTATTGCAATTCGGCGAGATTTCGGAAAGGTATGTATCTGATGAAACCCGTTATGTCGTGGGAAAGGTTAATTTAAAAAGACTTCACGAGATAAGGGAGGAATTGAAGAAACGCAAAATATTTATTGCAGCATATCCAAATGATTGAAAATGAAATAAATTATATAACTCCTTCGGCTCTGGCTGAAAGAGTTATAAATGAAGGGAAAGGGGTTTCACGCTTTGAAGCCGNGAGGCTNATGGAGTGGGAANATCTGGATGNATTGTGTGNNGCAGCCGATAGAATTTGCCGCCATTTCCANCCGGCGAAGGTTGACAGTTGNTCAANAGTGAATGCACGTAGCGGGTTATGTGGTGAGGATTGCAAATGGTGCGCCCAATCAATGCAATATTCATCTGCGTGTGAGCATTATGAGTCGTTGCCTTATGATGAGACCTTGAAAGCCGCACGACATAATGAGGATGCCGGCATAAAGAGGTTTTCACNCGTTACATCAGGCAGGTCTTTGAGTGATAAAGCTTTGAAANGTTTTTGCGAACAGTATAAACGCTTGACACAAGATACTCGCCTATATTTATGCGCTTCCATGGGCTTATTGAATTTGGAGCAGATGAAGGCTTTGAAAGAAGCCGNGGTAAGGNGATATCATTGCAATATGGAGACCTCTAAAGGGGTNTTCGGCNGATTGTGTTCGACTCATACACCGGAGGATAAATTGCGCACTATAGAATATGCCCGACAGGCAGGGTTGGAGATATGCTCGGGAGGGATTATAGGGATGGGTGAAAGTGCCGCAGAACGCCTGGATTTTGCTTTTGAATTGAGAGAAATTGCGCCTGATTCGGTTCCCGTCAACATCTTGAATCCTATACCGGGTACACCTTTGGAGAACACTCCATTGATAAGCGAGGAGGAAATAATTCGCACTGCGGCGTTATTCCGCTTTATCTTGCCATTGCAAAGTATCCGCTTTGCGGGAGGGCGCAAACGTCTTTCGGAGAAATCTATGTTGCGTATGNTGAAAGGGGGAGTGAACGGAGNTTNGANGGGGGATATGCTGACGACAATCAGCCACAGGATAGCCGACGACAAACGCTTGTTTGCGCAAGCGGACTGGGAATTTTAGAAATCCTGAATTATAGGAGTGTGATTCTTTCCGCTTTGATTTCTTCGGAGAGGAAGAGGGAGCCGAGGGAATTGAATTTGTCGGGATTCTCGGTGGTGAGAAAACGAGTTTCCCCACCTCTCTTACATTCCTTCTCAATTTCGGGATGACGATGCAAATAATCCTCCAGACTTTTCGCCACTAATTCTCCTTGCGGAATGATATTAATGTGTCGGGGCATAAATTCCCTGATTTTCTTCATCAATAAGGGATAGTGAGTGCAACCGAGAAGGAGGGTATCAATATCAGAATCTTTGTCCAAAAGTTCGGAACAATATTTTTTTACGAAATAATCCGCCCCCTCATCGTTGGCTTCATTGTTTTCAATCAGAGGGACCCACATCGGACAGGCTATTTCCGTCATTTTTATATCGGGAAAAAGTTTGCCTGTTTCAATAGAATAAGAATGGGAGAGTATGGTGCCGGGAGTTGCCACTACCCCGACGTGGCGTGTTTGGGAGAGTGTGTCAAGTGCCTCAACAGTCGGGATAATCACTCCGAGTACGCGACGGGTGGGGTCAATTATCGGCAAATCCTGTTGCTGGATTGAGCGGAGTGCTTTGGCGGAAGCGGTGTTGCAGGCGAGTATGACAAGCTTGCATCCGGCATTGAACAGGTATTTCACAGCCTGCAGCGTGAAGTCATATACCACTTCAAAGCTGCGTGTACCGTAAGGCGCACGAGCGTTATCCCCGAGATAAAGATAATCATATCGGGGGAGACGCCTGCGAATTGCGCTAAGTATTGTCAGTCCGCCGTAGCCGGAGTCAAAAATGCCGATAGGACCCATAAATTAAGGATTGTAGAGGTCTTTATTGTAATAGTCAAGTATTTCGTTGGCTGACTGGAGTGCAAGTTTTGCCTTACATTCAGGGTCTATTTCGAGGGCTGCCAGATAGTCGTTGATGGCGGCGGNACGTTTTCCTGCTCCGAAATATTTCATTCCCCTGAGNGTGAGGGCATCGGTGTCGCGGGGGTTTTGAGAAATATATCCGGATAGAATCGATATAGCTTCATCAGCCGGAAGAAGCTCAACCCTCTTTCTTATATCTTCAAATGTCATTTTATTCGGATTAAATAAATTGAAACGGGATGCACCGGAGTGCATCCCTATGTTAAGATATTGAGAATATTCGGGTTTTATTTCAAGCCGAGTTTTGCTTTCACGAGGGGAGTGATATCCTCTGCGGGAGAGCTGTAGTAGAAAGTGATTGTAGGCTCGAGAGCTTGCACTAAAGTGAAGTTGCCTTCTTTACCAACGGATTCGATAGCTTCTTTAGCTTTTTGGATAACGGGAGCCATCAAATCGTTTTGAAGTTTTTGCATCTCCTGCATCACTTGCTGCTCGAAAGTCTGCATCTTTTGCTGATTGTCGGCAAAAGCCTTGGTCTTGCGCTCTTTGATTGCGGGGAGTTCGTCTTCCGACATTTTTTGAAGTTCCTCGTATTGTTTTTGCAGCTCTTCGCCGAGTTTTGCGTATTCTGCTTCGTATTTCTTCTGAGTTTCTTGCAATTTTGTTTGAGCAGTTGCAGTTTCAGGCATACCTGCGATGATGCCGTTGATATCTACAAGACCGATTTTGATGGTCTGTGNTGAAGCTGATAGTNCGAAAACGANTNCGNCAGCCAAAANGATTTTTTTNAGCATGGATAATTATTAGATTAAATTATTAATATTCTGTGATTGAAGTTCAATAATTTGATTTTTGAACTGAAAAGAATTTAAATATTCTTTCGCGCTGACAAAGATAATCAAATTATTTTGAATATCCCAACTTCGCGAGCACATCATTGCTCACATCTATTCTTGGAGAAGCGAAAACTATGCTCTGAGAGGAGGCACGGTCGAAAATAACCTGATAACCTTTTTCTTCAGCCACGGCTTTTACAGCATTATATACATCTTCCTGAATAGGCTTCATCAAGGATTGACGTTTCTTGTAAAGTTCTCCTTCCGGACCGAAGAATTTATAGCGAGTGTCGGTGACCTCTTTTTCTTTCGCAACGATTTCCTCTTCGCGTTTTTTCTTTTGGTCATCGGTAAGGAACACCATATCCGACTGATAATTCTTATACATGGTCTCAGCTTCCTTGGCGAGCTGATTCACTTGCTTTTCCCAGCGTTGAGAAACTTGATTCAATTGTTCGTTAGCCATTTCGTAGGCAGGCACGTTGCGCAGAACATAGTCCATATCCACGAGAGCAAATTTCTGAGCACTTGCTCCGATAGTGGCGAAAAGAGCCAATGTTGCGATAATAAATAATTTTTTCATAATTTTTAAATTTCAATTTTATAGTTTAGAACAACTGCCGGGCTTCAAGTTTAAGAGGGGTGTGCTAAAAAATGTTAATTAACTGTTTCACTCTTAGAATTCCTGACCCAATACGAAGTGAATCTGGCTTCCCCCTCTGCGTCCCTGCACTTTATCAAAGCCGTAACCCCAGTCGATTCCGAGGAATCCGAGCATTTGCAGATAAACACGTACTCCCACTCCGGCAGAGCGTTTGATATTGAAGGGAGAAAACTGGTCAACAGAAGTCCAGCAATTGCCCGCCTCGGCGAATGCCAATGCGTAGATTGTGGTGGCGGGTTGGAGAAGGAACGGGAAGTGCAATTCCAAAGAGTATTTGCAATAGGCATAACCTTCGCTTCCCCATGGAGTGAACTGACCGTTATCATAGCCGCGCATTGAGATGGTCTCAGTGGCGTAAGTATATGAGCCTGACATGCCGTCGCCTCCGAAATAGAAGGTTTCAAAAGGTGTTTTTACCCATTTGTTGTAAGATCCGAGCAGTCCGAAGTCGGCGCGGGTCATAAGCACGAGAGTCCATTGACCGTCGGGGTCGGTCAGAGGAGTGAATGTTTTACTCTTGAATTTCAGTTTCCAATATTCAATCCATTTGTAGAGTTGAGCTTTGGCAGGCTGGCTGTTAAGGGTATTTGCTTCGTAGGCTAATTGCTCCCAATTTTTCCCTTTGTCGAAGAGGCTAACGGGCGGGGTCAAAGTCGCCTCAATTGAGAAGCTTGAGCCGCGGCGGGTGTAAATAGGATTGTCGATACTGTTGCGTGCCAGTGTCAAAGATAGAGCGAGAGAGTTTGACACACCGTTATTCATATAATACAGATAATCCCAGTTTTTCAGGTAATACCAGCGATAGGAGAGTGCCGCCTGGAATGTGAAGTAATCATCCGGCCATGTCAGACGTGTGCCAAAGCCGAGGGTAACACCTGCCATTTGCAAAACCTTATTAGGGTCGTAGGCATTTTGATAGGCATAATTGCTGTTGTATGAACCGTAAGATCCCTGATAGTATAGGGAGTTCATATAAGCGTTTTGCCAGTTATTGTTATAATAAGATGAGTTAACACCCGTTGAGCGGGAATAATCCACTGAGAAACTTAACGAGTTCGGGCGTTTACCTCCAAGCCACGGCTCAAAGAAAGAGAGAGAATAGGATTGATAATATTTCGCATTGGTTTGAGCAGAGATAGAGAATGTCTGACCGTCGCCACGCGGAATTATACCTTTATAGGATGAAGGATTGAAAAGATTTTTGATTGAGAAGTTGGAGAAGGAGAGGGCGAGCTGACCGGTGAGACCTGTCTGACCCCAGCCGAATGAAACCTGAATCTTATCGTTTGGCTTGGATTCAAGGTCGAAAATAATGTCTACAGTGCCGTCATTTTCGTTTGGTTGGGGGTTGATTCCCATTGTTTCAGGGTTGAAGTGACCGGATGTGGCTATCTCGCGTGCGGAGCGCATCAAGTCAGATTTTGAGAAGAGATCGCCCGGACGAACGCGTAATTCACGTCGGATAACTTTTTCATACAGCTGGTCGTTGCCGTTGATGACAATTTTATTGATGCGTGCCTGCTGCCCCTCATGTATTCTCATTTGAAGTGCTACCGAATCACCTTTAATATTCTCTTCAATCGGCACCAATTGGAAGAATAGATAACCGTTGTCGAGATAGAGGTTGCTCACGGCATCTTCATCATCGCGAGTGCGTTTGTCAAGGCGTTTCTGATTATATACTTCGCCGGGATAGATTCCGAGGACTTGATTAAGAGTCTCAGTGGGATAGACAGTGTTGCCGACCCAGGTTATGTCGCTGACATAATATTTTTTACCCTCATCAACTTTGAGGTGGACATCCACTTTGCCGTCACCGTAAGGAGTGACAGTGTCGCTGATTATTTTTGCATCGCGATAGCCGAGTTCATTATATTTATCTATAATTCTTTTCTTATCATCCTCAAAGTCTGAATCCACGAATTTCTTCTGGCTGAAGATTTTGAGAAGGTCATTGTTCTCATTGGTCTTCTTCATGGTGTTCTTCACTTTTCGGTCGGAGAGCACCTTATTGCCGTCAATGTAGATTTTATGAACCTTAACTTTGTTTTTACGGTCGACGGCTATAGTTACNATTNCCTGNTTCTCTTTCGAGAGGTCGGGCTGGCNGATAATTCTTACGGCTGCATTTTTAAACCCTTTTGCCGCATAATATGTTTCAACGATTTTCTTGGCACGGTCAAGAATGTTGGGAGTCAATTGCTGACCTTCCACCATTCCGAGGCGTTCGTTGAGGTCTTTTTTCTCTCCTCCCTTGATGCCTGTGTATTTGAGTTCTGCAAGTCGGGGTTGCTGGCGCAGGGCAATTTCGAGCCAAACTTTATCTCCGACGGTTTTGGTAACGAGAATCTGCACTTTGGAATAGAGACCCTGTCGCCAGAAACGTTTCACGGCATTAGAGATTGCTTCGCCGGGAATGTCAATTTTCTCTCCGATTGTCAGTCCGGAATAACCGATAATGACATAGTCGTCAACGTGGGAGACGCCCGAAACGCTGATCCCGGCTATTTCATATTTTTTTGGTATCGGCGAATAGATCACTTCCGGAGAATATATCGTGTCTGTAGGTAAGGATTGAGCCGATGCCGATGATATTGCACCGAGAATCAGAATAGAGAGGAGTATTTTGAAATAATGCGATAAGGTCATAATCGGATTATAATATNTTGTTAGAGTCGGAAATGCCATATTTTTCCTCCTCTTGAGAAATGTCGTTACTAACTTGGGCACTTGTTTTGCCGAAACGTCGTTCTCGACCCTGGAAGTCTAAAATTGCCCGGGCAAAATCTTCCTTTTTAAAGTCGGGCCATAGAATTTGCGTGAAGTAGAGTTCAGCGTATGCAATCTGCCAGAGCAGGAAATTAGAGATACGCTCTTCGCCTCCGGTGCGAATAAGGAGGTCGGGGTCAGGCATGCCGGCAGTATTGAGATTTTCCGCCAGCATTTTTTCCGTTATATCTTCTACCGATATATTGTGGTCTTTTACAGCCTGAGCGAGTTTGCGTGCCGCTTCCGTAATTTCCCAGCGAGAGGAGTAGCTTAGACACATTCCGAGAATCATGCCGGTGCAGTGAGCCGTGGCGGCTTCTGCATTCAGCAGACGCTTACGGGCATCTTCGGGGATGCGTTTTATATCTCCGATAAGGCGGATTTTGACGTTGTTTTTCAGCAATTCGGGCAACTCTCTTTCGATAGCCCACCCGATGAGATACATCAACGTGTCTACTTCCTCTTGGGGACGATTCCAATTTTCTGTAGAGAAAGCATATAGAGTGAGATACTTGATGCCGAGGTCGGAAGCAAATTCCACTGCACGATGCACAGAAGTTACCCCCTCTGCGTGACCGTCGGAGCGAGGCTTGCCGAGTTTGCGTGCCCAGCGACCGTTGCCGTCCATTATGATGGCAACGTGAACAGGCAACCGCGTGGGGTCTATTTTTGTCAATAATGCATCAAGATTCTCCATTTCCTACTCTTTATAATGACACTGTTGGCATCGCTTGCTGAATTCATAACTGATGGTGAATGTCAGTGTGGAATACCAGTCAGTGTTTTTTGCGAAAGAACTTTTAATCGTATATGGGTCAGAAAGATTCTCTCCGTCAAGCTTGTCGGAGAAAACTTTTTTCATCAAAAATTCCAGTCCGAGGTTCAGGCGACGGTTGACTTTGAATTTGCAACCGATTCCAAAAGGTATGGTAAAGCCTGCGTATGTGTGCTTGTCGACCGACCAAAGGGTAAGCGACAGTCCGGCAGTAATATAAGGCGACCAACGTTTCAGTTTCCGATAACGTTCTCCAATGCCATAATTGAAGAAATTGAATTCCACCATCTCTCCGAGTTCGTAGAATGTAGTAGAGAACTTGAAAGTTTCCCCGGAGGGGAAAACATTGGTCATTTGAGCAGAATTTCCTCTCAGACCGCCGAGGTAGAAGTTTGTCTTATATGCGAAACGCGGATTGGCGATATAACGGAACAGGAGTTCCGCATCCCAGGAGGGATTTTGATAAAGATTGGCGGAGTTGGCATCTCCCAAATAACCTGTCATGCCTATTCCTCCTCCTATGTCAAAGCGATAATCCTCCTGGGCTTTAGCGGAGCTAACGCCGGAAAGAATCATTAAGAGAAATAATATGAATGACAGATATTTTTTCATTTATAGCAAATTATGTTTTTTAGAAGAGAGGGGAGAAAGTGAGTCTGGCAAGCACTGCCCTGAGAATCTCATTCTGCAAAGACGCCGCGCTGTCAATACCTCCAAAGATATAGATATACGGGCAATCCCAATCAATGTCACTGCCGTCAATATTATAAACTACTCGTGCCCCCACGGGTGAAGGTGTAGACTTTTGTTTCCAATAATTATCCAGAGAGNCTTTGAAGGGGGTGGTGCAGATTATGNCGTCGGCACTGAAACGCGGCGTAACATAATCCGGGAGTTGAAGAAGAGAGGGTGCTTTTTGCCAATTCACGCCGTTGTCGTAAGAGATAAAAACGGTGTCATTAATGTTCCCGTTTGCAAGTATTCCTCCAACACACAGCATCACGTTATATTCTTTTTGCATCCATGAAGCCGGTGTTTTTCTGTAGTTGAAGTATGGAATTAACACCGGGTTTGCCAATGCCGGGAGGGGNGTATNTGANATGTNTGNCCAANTTGTACCGTCGAAGNNCCANGTACGGTCTGAAATTTTGCCGTCTCTTGAGCCTCCTACAAAGATTCCCATCGGTTCGGAAGACCATTTGCTCGAGAAAGTGCGGAATTGAGAAAATGCCGAATCAGGGAAATCAGGAGCGATTTCTTTCTTTGAGTATCCTGCCGGTTGAGGATAGATGTCGTGATATCTGACACCTGAAGGGTCAGTGAAAATTCCGAGAATGTCATTACCGAAGCCTCCTATGATTGCGCTCCATTTCACTGAGGTGTTTTTCCAGGTGATTCCATCTGAGGAAGAGAATAGTTCTCCATCTTCAGAAAGAATAAACAATGCGTTATCGGATGCGTTTAAAGAGCGAACATCCGGAGTGAAGGGGAGGGTGAGGGATTTCTTTTCCCAATTATGTTCGCCGGGGTTAAGGCAAGTGGAAAGAGTGTAGGTGTTATCAGATTCTTCAATAAGTGTAATGACCTTATCTTTGAAATCCACAGTGCGCTGCGCTTTCGGATTATCCTTGCGTGAGGGGAGATTGGCTATTGCTACGTTATCCCACATCAGGGAATCCGCCACCATCTCGTGAACGTTAACCTTTATAGTGTATGATTGATGCAATTTGTCATCATCGGCATACAGGGTCAGTGTTACTTTTCCGGAAAAGTCGATAGTATCCCCCGGATTGGTGGTGTAATTAACTTCTCCGGTGCGGTAAGAGCCACCTTCCATATTTATGACCGCTTTTGTTACGGCGGAAGGGTAAGAGATGACCGGCACAAGTTTATTTATCGGAGTTCCTTTCGGTAGGGAATCAGCATTGAAGATAACGCCGTGTTGCAAATCAATGGAGAAATAAACTGAATCCAGATTTGCCAATACTTTTGAATTCGGCTTGAGTGTAAAACTTTTAACCGCAACGGAGGGCACCGGTTCGTAGACCGGCTCCTCATCTTCATCTTTGGAGTTACAGGAAATGCAGAGTGTATTCAGCAACACTACTGCAGGAATAAGTCTTAAAAGAATATTGAGATTAAAAAATCTTTTCACGTCGTAGGTAATGAGAAAGTTAGATATGTTCTAAAGATTGAATCCGTTTTTGGGCGGCTGCAATCAGAGATAGAAAATATTGAAAATATGCCGGTCGCAGAGGTCAAGACATACCTTTCAACCCACAAAGTTAATATTAATCTCTTAAATATCCTACAATTAATTTAAAAATTCACTCCAGTTGCACTTGACGCCTGACAAATGATAAACCTTTTCCCGGTTCACTCTGAAAAAAGCGAGTTGTAGAAAAAAGATTCNATCCAATGGGGGCACTTGACGAATTTNCACGTGAGAAAAGGGAAAAATCCCGTCTGTNTTTTGCTATCNCCAATAGACTGGATGCCCGTATGCGCGAATTACATTTGAAACTTAGAACACTCTCATTAGACAATGCGCCATGTCATGATTCCGAACGCTACCCATTTTTGAAGGAGTTAATCACTCATGACAAAAAGTTACATTCCAACTGGAAGCCTATGACAGATATGTGCCGGAAGAAAAGGAAAATGCAATAAGAAAGAAGAAANANCGGCAAAATTAAAAACGGCAGATTCGGAAAACGAGTCTGCCGTCTTTAATTTGTCCATCTCANAAANAATGGCTAATTTTGCAAGTTGAAACTGATGCGCTATTGCCCTATTTTGATAAGGAATACATACACTTTAGTAAAGCCACGAAATAATAAAGATGAATAAATGATGCCAATACGCTTCATAGACTTATTTGCCGGAATAGGCGGTATTAGACTTNCATTTGATGAGATGGGCTATNATTGCGTGTTTTCATCCGAATGGGATAAGGCGGCTCAGGCCACATATTTCGCGAACNNTGGAGAAATACCGTATGGANACATAACCAAAATTGACGNCTCTGAAATTCCACAACATGATTTATTACTTGCTGGTTTCCCGTGTCAAGCATTTTCTATAATTGGGAAAATGAAAGGATTTGAGGATGTAAGGGGAACTATGTTTTTTGAAGTTGCCAGAATTTTAGACTATCATAAACCTCAATGTATTCTTTTGGAGAATGTNNANCAACTNGTTTCTCATAACNAAGGAAGAACCTTTTNAACAATACTTGANGTTTTGAAAAAACTTGGATATCATGNTAAATGGAAAGTCTTAAATGCCTTAGATTTTGGCCTTCCTCAAAAAAGAGAACGTGTTATAATTGTAGGTTTTAGAGATGAAAAGAAAGCAGACATCTTTAATTTTGATTTTGAAAAAATACCATACGATTTAAAAGGGATTATTGAATCAGATTTAGATGTTGATAAATCTCTCTTTGCTTCTGATGCAATAATAAAAAAACGACAACTTAAAACAGAAGGGAAAGAAAAAATTTTTCCTTCTATTTGGCATGAAAATAAGGCCGGAAATATTTCTATTTTAGATTATTCGTGTGCATTACGAACCGGTGCTTCCTATAATTATCTATTAGTAAACGGCTATCGAAGACCCTCATCAAGAGAATTATTAAGATTGCAAGGTTTTCCGGATTCATATAAAATTGTCGTATCTCATGGAGAAATAAGACGACAAACAGGAAATTCAGTTGCCGTTCCTATGATTAGGGCTATCGCAAATAGAATAAATTCAATTATCACTTCAGCACAATGAGACACCCACGACTTAGAGACTCACATAATCTCATAACACGCGAGTTATATCCAATAGGAGAAATTCCTGATGATATAATCAGAAAAATAGGTGGATATTTTATTTATCTACTGTATGTTGGACGTACCGATATTACAGGATCCGATTGGGGAGACGCATTTGCTAAGGCTATAAATGGAGTACATCTTGATTCTCCAGTTGGCATTGCTGACGTTGTTCTTGACAAAATGGCGTGGTCTATGAAAACTGTAAAAAATAATAATCCCTTTGCTTGTAGAAGCGTTAGGCTAATAAGTGGCAGGTGTTCTCCTGATTATTCATACGGTNTNGANAANNCTNATGAAGATATTGANAANACCGGACGAGCNGTANTTNGAATATNGAATGAAAGNGTAAATATCGCTCAGGATCATTATTCTCCTGTCCGTACTTCGGTACTTATCAGAAGTAATGATTTACTTTCTTACAGATTGTTTGAAACAGAGAACCACAGATACATTACAAACAATTATTATTGGGAAGTAAATAGAAATGGGAACTTAATAGGTAAGGATAAAATCACAGACGAAATCTGCTTCACATGGCAACCTCATGGGTCTCAGTTTACTATTCATGAGCAAGTACCACCTAATGCAGTAAAGTTTACGATTAAGAAGCCACCTGTTATGAGTCATACTAAAATACTTGATTCATTGGGGTTTGATGATAGATGGGTTGAAATAATAAAATAATAGGAAGAAGCATANCGGAAATGATATGCNTNTNNGTATTTTAATAGGTTTCTAGTCAGNCTTACTTTTNCACAAAAAGAAGATATGANAGAGAGTGTAAAAAGCGNTAAGTTGCTGATAAACGGACGGCAAGCGNTTGAGACTTTGGAGCAGTTGACTCACAAAGCAGAGGAACTGCGCCAATCGATAGAGGCTGTTAAAAATAAGGAAGCCGATAATTCCGGAGAAGGAGTCAAGAGTAGGACGCAGATTCTTTTGGAAAGGGAATTGGAGTCAGTAGAGCGCCGAATAACACTTTTAAAACGTAATGCAAAGGTTACCTAACAGACCCTCGACTGGATTACTACCCGAAGTGCCAAAGACTAAAAAGACGGGATGGATTATTGGGAAGAAAAGGCAAATTCCCTAACCACCGGCACGAAAGCATGGGAAGATGCCATAATGAACTTTTTTAATTACAAGGCGGACTATGAAAAAATAATGGCGATGCAGCGCAATCCACTTGAAGCCTTTTTATATTGGGAGAATCAGTGGAGAGAAAAAGCGCAAGCCCAAGCGCAAGCCGACTATGAGCAGGGATTGTAATCGGCATATTCGCCAATGAGCATATGTGCATGGTATTTCGGTAGTCTTTCTGCACCTGTTTGCAAATAGTCATTTACGAACTTATAAAGCTCGGGCAGTTTCTTGGGCTGATTGGCATAGCGTTTCAAGTCTTTCTTAAATTGCCTTCCGCTCTTTATCTCTTTCATTTATTATCTAATGAACTAAGGAATGCGTCATAGCTATCCATATTTACTGTTGTAAGAGTAGACTNATCTTGAGCCTCTTTCATCGCTGNCANGGNAGCAGCATTTGGAGTATTGTAAGCAACANNCATTAGAATANNCTGCAACATAATNANTTGACTGCGGATANCACGCGCNGNCANTNCNTTGNGTCGGTCTAATAATNCTGNGCGTAACNGAAACATTGCAGATTTCCTATTTATCGCTAAATCCATAGTGCTATCATTTATATTGCAAAGATACATCTATTTATATCACAAATATATATTTTAGCTTTAAGTTTTGACAATTCAATTAAAATGGCTATAGCATTAAGTCATTTAGAGAAATTGCACGATATGTTAAATCATTCATTGGAAGCGCATTATATGCTAAATATCAACAACGTCTTTGCNGTAAAGCCATTTGCTNNACTTTGTACTNTCACGCACTTGACTCTTAAAGGACTCTTANAGNCTTGACGTGCTANCGACTTTNCATCTTCNTTTTACTTACGNNGCNAAGGGTGGCGGGTGAAAGNNTGAATTAAATTNTTNCGAACTTTCTCCACAGAAATTAGTTGCAAACTATCTTCAGGAAATGTAGGGGCTGGAACCGCTGTTTTTTGCAATTCAAGGGGTATGGCGAGTTCAGTATTTGTCTCAACCCGGATTTCATCAAATAGATTTGCCTCAATAAATTCTTGGAGTGTCTCTTTTCCACCTTCAATCATGACAGATAGGATGTTGTGTTCTTTATACAATCTATGCAGAAAATCGTGTAAGGTCTCATTTTGTTTGCGTAACAGATATTCCCCTGTGAGGATTTCCGCATTGTCGGGTAATCGTGGAGAATCAAAGGTTAATTTTCTGGGATCGTCTCCGGGCCAGTATCTACACGTTAGTGACGGGTTATCGCTTAAGATGGTGTTGGTGCCGGCAAAGATGGCGTTGCTTTTAGCGCGTTCTTTATGCATCCACATCATGGAAAGCTGATTGGAAATTTGAAGAGTTGGCTGATTCAATCCGGCTGACAAGTAGCCATCGGAAGTTTGCGCCCATTTTAATTGAATATAGGGATAGCCGCGTTGATGGGCGGTCATGAATCTTCTGTTGATTTCAATACATTCATTTTCAAGCACTCCGGTGATTACTTCTCTGCCGGCAGCTTGCAACATTCGGATTCCTCGACCGGATACTTTGGGAAAAGGATCAAGAGCACCTACTACAATTCGCGGAATTTCACAGTCAATGAGTAGATTGGCGCAAGGTGGGGTTTTGCCGTAATGGGAGCAAGGTTCGAGCGTAACATAGATAGTGGAATTTTTTAGTTTTTCCCTATCCGATTCTTTAACGCTGTTGACTGCATTGACTTCAGCGTGAGGTCCGCCATAACGGCGATGCCAACCTTCGCCGATGATTTGACCGTCAGATACTATTACGGCTCCTACAAGGGGATTGGAAAGAGTGCGCCCTGCACCATTTTTGGCAAGTTGCAGGGCGCGACGCATATATTTTTCGTCAGAGCTGTTTATCACTAATTCAATGTTTTAGCTGATGAATTATTCAAAACCGCGAAGGCGGAGAAGAGCGTGGGCATCAGGCTTGTGTCCTCTGAAGCGTTCAAAGAGAATCATTGCGTCTTCAGTGTCTCCGCTTTCGAGAATATTCTTTTTGTAGGAAGCTGCTGTAGCTGGGTCGAAGATGCCTTTTTCTTCAAAAAGCTCCCAGCCGTCAGCTTCGAGAACCTGACTCCAAAGGTAAGTGTAGTAACCGGAAGCATAGCCGTCATCACCGAAGATATGTTTGAAATATGGTGAACGATAACGGAATGTTATTTCAGCGGGCATCCCGATTTTATCAGATACCTCTTTTTCAAATTTTTTCACATCTACATTTTGACCGTCATGATGACCCCATGCAAGGTCAAGGAGAGCAGCGCCTGCGAGTTCGGTAGTGGCGAAACCCTGATTAAACTTAGAAGAAGCAGCCAATTTGTTGATTAATTCATCCGGGATTATTTCGCCGGTCTTATAATGGCGAGCGTAAGTTTTCAAGAGTTCCGGAGAGAAAGCCCAATGTTCATTGATTTGAGAGCATAACTCCACATAGTCGCGGTCGACATTAGTGCCGGCAAGTCCTTTATACGGCGCCTTTGTCAACATTCCCTGAAGTGCGTGTCCGAATTCATGGAAAGTAGTCTCTACCTCATCAATGGTGAGGAGAGCCGGGGTGTCGCCTGAAGGGCGGGTGAAATTACCTACATTATAGACAATCGGGCGTTTGATGACGCCATTCTGATATTCGCCTGCTGATTGAAGTTGCTCCATCCATGCGCCTTGACGTTTTGTGGCGCGCGGGNAAAAGTCGGTCATAAATACGGCAATATGTTCGCCGGTGGCTGCGTCCTGCACNTCATNTACGGTTACTTCATCCATATATTTCGGTGCGTCGGGGAGTTCCACGAGTTTTATGCCGTAAAGTTTTTCGGCTGCTCCGAAGAGACCTGTCAATACGTTTTCAAGTGAGAAATAAGGTCTTACTTCAGCTTCATCAATATCATATTTCGCTTTTTTCACTTTGCCTGCATAATAGTAATAATCCCAGGGCGCGATTTTAAAGTTGCCCCCTTCGGCATCTACTATTGCTTGCATATCTTTCACCTCTTCTGCAGAACGAGCCACGGCCGGTGTGAAAACCTGCATCAAGAGTTCTTCGGCTGCCTCGGGAGTCTTAGCCATAACGCGAGAAGTCATCATTGCTGCAAAATCTTTGAAACCCATTACTTTTGCTTTTTCAGCTCGAAGAGCAATGATTTTTTCTATTACGGGGATATTGCTGTTTTCTCCTTCGGAAGCAAGATTGATATATCCTTCATAAATTTTTTGGCGCAAGTCGCGATTGTCGGCATATTGAAGCACCGGCAGACGGCTCGGAGCGTGGAGAGTGAAAACGTAGCCATTCAATCCGCGTGCTTTCGCTTCCTCTTTTGCAATTCCCAATGAACTTTCGGGCAAACCGCTTACTGCATCTTCATCCACATTGANAAAGAATTCATTGGTGGATGCCAAAAGATTCTTATTATACTGAATGAAAAGTTTAGAAAGTTCGTTGTTGATTCTGATTAATTCCTTTTTCTTGTCGGCGGGAAGGGCTGCTCCTTGCTCAGCAAATTGACGATAATATTTTTCAGTCAAACGTTTCTGAACGGGGGTCATGCCGAGATTATCGCGATTTTCATATACCTGACGGATACGGTTGAAAAGCTCCTCATTGAGATTGACGCGATTTGATGCTTCATTGAGCAATGGCACTGCTTCATCTGCGATAGCTGCGAATTCAGGAGTATTGAGNGCGTTGNCGTANTGATAATAGACAGAAGCCACTCTTTCAAGTACGGGGGAAAGGTCTNCGAGCGGAAGAATCGTATTGTTGAAGTCAGCCGGAGCCNGATTGCTTATAATCTNCNGGNTATTAGCGTCTTGCNCGGCTATGCCTACCTTAATAGCAGGAATGAAATCAGAGACTTTAATTTCCGAATAGGGGGCAATTTCAAATTGCGTTGTATAACTCTTTAAAAATGGATTTTCGTGAGCGCCCGCACTTGTAGAGGCAGACACTCCTATGGCGAAACTTGCTGCCATGTAAAGAAGTTTTTTCATGAAAAAATATGGTTAGATTTAAATCAATTTGATGCAAATATAACCAAATTATTTAGAATAATTGCCGATTGAGCCTTTATTTTGGAGATTTTATCGGATATGGATTCTTATTCAATTCAAATGTGGCGAGGAGTGGCAGATGGTCGGAAGTGCGATAATTCAGGCGCTCCACTTTCAACGGCGTTATGGCGCCACGATAAAATATTTGGTCGAGGTGGAAATAAAAACCGTGAGGATAAAATGTATAAGTGGGCAAAAAATTTGTTTCTGCGTAAGCATCTGTATATCCGGCTTTACTGAAAAGATGATATGTCCATGAACCGGGCACATCGTTGAAATCACCGCAAATAATGATTGGCATAGCCAGTCCTTCGAAACCTGTTATTAATTTTTCGGCTGCTTCAGCACGTATAGGGATAGCATATTCGAATTTACGAAAGATTCGTTTGCCCAAGCGTTCGCGATTTTGAAGATTTGTCCCTGTGTGTGGTGAAAAAATACCTTTTTCATTTTCATCCAGGGCAAAAGAAGGGAGGTGAACGTTAGCCATACCTATTTCCCGGTCACCTATTTTGACTGTAAAGTATTCAGAAAGTGTGAAATGATGAATAGATCCGAAATAGATATGACGCAATGGATATTTGGATAGTATGCGTAAATCGTAAGAACCTTTGCCCAACTGATAGGGATACTTTTTAAAGAGAGAGTCAAGGAGAGCCTCATCATAATGCTTCATGAGTTTTGGAGTGAAGCCGAAAATCTCCTGAAGGCATACAATGTCGGCATCCACTTCAAGGATAGCTTTTAAAGTACGGGCTTCTTTAGTATCCGGTTGCTCCAAATCCGCGAAATGAAGAGTGTTCCAAGTTAAAATAGTGAAAGTTATAGCATCGGGTGACGGATTTTTGGATGAATTCATGGGAAACCATGTGCGAATCGGAGAGATGCAGAGCATTAATGTCAAAANGNNGATTNANGCCACTATCCAATGTTTTGTNCAAAACCATNTTATANNTACAATTGCNCAGAAAGTAACGATATACGGCATTCCGATTGTAAGAATTGAACCCACCGGTGTTATAGAGGGAGATATATAACCACCGAAGCAGCATAATATTGTAAAAAAATAAAGCAACAAAGTGGCAATTCTCGCAATAATCCTTAATATGGGGCTAATTAATATCATAATTTTTACCTTCAATCAATAGGGACGTTTGATAATGAATGAAATTGCCGCTCCTCCTGCTATGCCGCCGATATGAGCAAGAAAGGAATAATAATCACTGCTAAAAACCAGTATTGTTAAGATTACCAATATTGATATGGCATATATGGGTATTCTCCTTAATCCGGCAATATTCAGTTTCTGTTTAGGAACTAATATGCATGTTCCGGTCGCTAAACCTAATACAGCGGAAGATGAACCGATTAAATATAGAAATCCGGGAGATTCCCATAAGTTGGCGGCGAGAAGAAAGAACCCACCTCCAATTGCTCCGCTGACAAAATAGGTCAACATCAATTTGCGGTTTGAAAGGATGGACTGAAGTAGTACTCCAAAAAATATCAGCCATATCATGTTAACGCTAAGGTGAAGCCAACCGGAATGAACAAAAGTGTAGGTGAAGAGTCGAAGGAAGTCGACAATTACTGCTCCCAATGCAGATTTGGCAAATGCCGGATAGGTAAGCGCGAACAAATCGTTAAGTTGAGGAATGAAAAAGCCGATACAGGCTATAATGATATTCCATCCCACTATCGTAACCACAAAAGGATATGCCAGAAGTCTGTTCATGCGAATAGCTTGAGAATCAAAAATATCTGGGACCTCCGAGGGTTCCTTTTGATTTCCAATATAAGAGGATAGGTAGGGCGAACAACATTCCACCCAAGTGGGCAAAATGAGCAACAGAAATCTGCAAGCCGTTCATTCCCAGGAAAAATTCCAATACGGCATAACCTATCACCATATATTTTGCCTTTATTGGAATCGGAATAAAGAAAATATACATCGGCAGATTCGGGAAGACAAAAGCAAAGCCTAAAAGGAGTCCGAAAATGGCTCCGGAAGCTCCGACTGTCAGCATAGAATTTTTAAAACNCTCTATACCTTCGGCNAAATATGAAGGATTGNCATCAACGGNTNCCCTCATNGATTCAACAGTCAATCCGTTGAGACGCGCAATTCCGGAAATATATTCATTATCCCAGCTGAGCGACCATACACCTTCCTGAACAAATGCCGCTCCAATGCCGCAAATGAAATAAAACACCATAAAGCGTTTTGAACCCCATACTTGCTCCAATATTCTGCCAAACATCCAGAGNGTAAACATGTTGANAAGAATATGCACTATGGAGTGAAGATCGTGCATGAACAGATATGTGATTATTTGCACGGGATTAAAATGGGTTGAAGTTACGTAATGTAGCCCGAGAACATCAGTGAGAGTCATGCCGAAACGGGGCATAATCATACTGATAACCCAAATTAACAAGCAAATAATGATTATATTCCGGGTGACGGGAGGGATGCGTCTTATTGAATCAGGAAATTGCATAAATCTGATTTATAACATTAAATTTCTTGCAAAATTAACTTAAAAATCGGATAAATAGATAAAAAATGTATCTTCTCTTAAAAAAAAATCTAAATTTATTTGCAAATCTTATATTTATCCTTAAATTTGCTAAAAATCTTTAAATCATTAAATATTAATCAGACTCATTTAATCCATTATATAATTTTTTAATATGAATAAGACAGATCTTATCAATGAAGTTGCTGCCAAGGCAGGACTCTCAAAAGTAGACGCAAAAGCAGCGCTCAATGCAGTTCTTGAATCAATCGCACAAGCACTCGTAAATGACGATAAGGTGCAATTAATCGGTTTCGGTACTTTCGCAATGGTTCAAAAACCCGAGCGTACCGGTCTCAACCCGCGCACAAAAGAAAAAATCGTTATCCCCGCTCGCAAAGTGTGCAAGTTCAAACCCGCTGATTCACTTGGCAAGTAATTAAAAATTACGACAGGTATATTAAGACCTGTTGAAACCAACCTAAGAGGGTGTATCAAAAAATTNTNNNGACGCACCCTCTTACTATAGTCAATTATGATTTTTAACATTAAGAAAATTATATGGATTGGAAAGATTCCCTCGCTTCTCTTCTTAATAATTCAGAATTGTTAAATACAGATTCAGATTCTACTCCGGCTACTTATCCGGCAGAAGATGAAAATAAAACAAAAGCCACAGGTAAAAGGACATTAAAAATATTTTTTGAAAAAAAAGGGAGAGCAGGCAAACCTGCCACAATCATTGATGGGTTCCCCTCAGATGGTAGTGAAGATAAGATTTGCAATGAATTNGCCGGCACTTTAAAAAAGCGTCNTGGAAGAGGAGGGTCTGCACGAGNAGGTGAANNATTGATTCAGGGGGATTGTAGAGAGTCCCTTAGAAAAATTCTCCGGGAATTGGGATATGAGGTGAAANGATAAAGNAAAATTAAAACAAAAAAGGATGTTAATACTTCAACGCGCTTCAGCCGGCTCGGGTAAAACCTACACGCTTACAAAACAATATCTGAAACTTCTTTTGACCATAAAGGATAATGAGAGTCAAAAGAGACGCCTGCGCTCCGAGCCGGAGATACCGGAGGGAGTAAGCAAAATAATGGCTGTCACTTTCACCAATAAAGCCACCAATGAAATGAAAGAGAGGATTCTTTCAAAATTGAATGCTTTGGCTTTCCCTCCTGCCGAACCGGAAAGGCTTGCAAAAGTGGACTATNTNACTGAATTTATTAATGAATATGGATCTTCAGTTGAAGAAATCAGCNGACTTGCCCGTTATGCTCTGAGTGAAGTGCTTNTTCNNTANTCAGAATTCAATGTCTCTACAATTGATGCTTTTTTCCAGAATATTTTAAGGACTTTCGCCTACGAATCTGATTTGCCGGAATCGTATAATCTGATTATTGACGGAACGTATCTCGCCCAATTGGCAGTCAGGGACCTGCTTGATGATTATTCTTTGAAAAGATTGAATAAGGAGGAAAATTATTGGATTAGAAAACTCGTTATTGACCAAATAAAATCCGGAAAAAATTCCTGGTCGTTGTTTCAAAAAAAAGTAAGTCAAACTCAATTTACCCAATCCCTGTTCAATAGATTAATAAGTATGGGGAACGCTTTGGAGAAAGAGGAGTTTAAAATCAACAAGCATGATATAGAGGTATATTTTAATTCGGAAAGAAGCTTATATGACGAAGCGCAGAAGATTCGCAAAGAATTGACATCACGTTTGGGGCAGAAATATAAAGAATTGGCTGACTGTGTTAAACAAATTATAGAAGTTTATACAGAAATAGTTGCAGACAGCCAAACAAAACTACCTTCCAAAATGAAGGGAGAAGAATTGACATGGGGGATGTTGATTTTTGATAAAGAAAGGAAAGCAAATGCTCTTTTGAATTTAACGACTGACAAGGATACTGATCTATTCAATCTGCCATTTATAAAAGGTCCTAAGTCTCCCGAAAAAGTTTTTTCCTCCGGAGTGATTCCTACTGAAAACATGAGTAAGAGGGCTCAGGAGATTATCGGTAAATTTATGACTATACAGCAAGAGTATCAGGCACTACTGGAGAGTGTGGATATTCAATTCTGGAAATTGATTGAGCCTGACCTTCCGGTGATTGCCGTTATGAATAATCTTCGGAGACGCATAGCTGATTACTTGAAGGATAATGATTCAATGCAAATTGCCGATACGAATACAATCCTTCATAAAATAATCGGTGATAATGATGTGTCTTTTGTTTACGAAAGAATAGGAACGCGAATAAATCATTTCCTTATTGATGAATTTCAGGATACCTCTCTCTTGCAATGGCTAAACTTCAAGCCTTTGCTGAGTGAAAGCATGTCAAAGGGTGAGGATAATCTGATAATAGGTGACGCCAAGCAGAGTATCTATAGATTCAGAAGCGCCGAACCCAAAATCATCACCTCCATAGTGCCTGATTCTTTTCGGGATGAAGACATTGATAAAAGAGGGTTTTCAGAGGCTGATAACACTAATTGGCGGAGTAAGGAGAAAGTTGTGAGATTTAATAATTTCTTTTTCTATTCTCTTGCGAAAAATCTGGATGAATATAATAAAGAATGGCAAATGCCCTTACTTTCAGAATTATATTCCAATACGATTCAAAAACCTGATGATAATTCAAAAAAAGGATATGTAAGGATTGAATGTATTGATGAATCTGCGACATTATTAGCCGACTCCAATGGAGAAGAATCGAGCGATTCTGCGGAAAGCGGAATAACAAAACCTGTGATAGAAAAGGTTGGCAACTTGATTAAAAGTTTGCTCGAAAGGGGGTATATACAGAAAGATATTGCGATATTGGTAAATACCAACAAAGCCGGTGTCGGAATGATAGAGGGGTTGATGGAATTCAACAAACTTCATGCCGAAGAGATGCCGACTTTGAAATTTGTAAGCGATGAGTCATTGAAATTAACTAATTCTCAGGCAGTAAGAATGGTGATAGAATGTTTCAGACTCTTGCAAGCGGGAATTGAGGAGGGGATCGAAAACATTAGAAATGAGAACTCCGATAAAAAAGAGAAAATAAATTGGTCGGAAATAGGACAGAATTTCAGTTATTATTCTTCTCGTCATCAAGACCTGTCGCTTGAAGATAAATTAAAGGGATTCATAAATGAAGGTGTCAGTTTTGATGAAATATTCAGTATTACTTCCGAGATGCAGGCAATGACGTTGCCCTCTCTGATGGAAGCCTTTACAGAGCAATTTATTCCGGAGTATCTGAGAAAGGAGGATGCCCCCTTCTTGGCGGCATTTCAAGATGCAGTGTTGGATTATTGCGAAGTGAATCCCGCAGATATCGGTTCATTTCTGAAATGGTGGGAAAGGAAAGGGAAAGATATCTGCATCTCTTCTCCGGAAGGCACCGAAGCGATAAGTGTGATGACCATTCATGCCTCAAAAGGATTGGAGTTTAAATGTGTTATACTTCCTGATATAAATATAAATTTTGCGACACGNAATGAGTGGAAATGGATCAAGACCCCTNCGAATGTCAGCTATCATGATTTGTTGCCTGAAAGTGTAGTCGTTACCCTTGATAAGAAGACTGCGGAAACAACTCTTTACGAACCCTATAAGAAGGAATTTGAGAGTCTTCAATATTTTCATGAGGTTGACCAGATTAATAAGGTCTATGTTGCCTTCACCCGCGCTATTTTTGAATTATATATATTCCTGCCCCCTTTAAAAAACGGAGCGAAGGGGTATCCTTTCAATAAGTCATTAACTGAAATTCTGGAGCAGGCTTATGAAATAATTTCAGAGGCTCAAGAGAAGAAAATTAATTATTTACCCGATGTTGACACCATCCTTCACCATGATGAAGAGGGTAATTTAATTGAGAAGGATCCTATTGAAAATGATGAGGATAAGAAAAAAGATAAAAAGCCTCTTGATTGGGGTGTATTCGAATATGGAAATCCGATAGAGAATGTAGCCGAAGAATTGAGTAAATACAGGCGTGATGATGGTAAAGGTTCGGTGGACTTGACGGATTATTATGTCAATTCCTCGCGGAAAATTCTGAAATATCATCCCGAGGGTAAAAAGATAATATTAAATCCTGCTGATGAGGATCGTCATGATCCGCGTTCGGAAGGTTCCATTNTTCACGCNGTGNTGGAAAATGTNNTGNAAGAGGATGATTTGNAGCGTGCTTTTGAAATTCAGNGAGTCAGGGGATTAATCACTCGAANAGATATCAGGAAATTTTATCCTCTTTTNAAAAATGCTTTGGAGAGTGTGAGAGAACGAGGATGGTTTGTTTACTCAAAGCAAGTTATGACTGAGCGACCGGTNTTTCAGAAAAATGTTGAAAACAAGCGTCCCNACAGAATAATGATAGATGATGAAGGGGTATGCACGATTGTGGATTATAAATTTGGGGATAAGAAAAACGGGAGTGCGCATCGCTCGCAGGTAAGGGGCTACATGGAGCAAATGAAAAACACCGGACATTTCAAAAAAATAGAAGGTTATCTATGGTATGTCAAATATGGCGAAATCGTCAAAGTGGACTCAACAGCAGATTCAAAATAATGAAATTTGGGTGAATGAAGAAAAATCATTAACTTTGTGAACTCTTAGTTCTTAAATAGAAACCGTAACAGGTTTTGAAGAATAAGGGAAAAATATAATTAATGGAATAATTTAATTTTGGATACTGACCCTTTACCTACATATCCCTTGATGCAAATCCTGCTGTCTGCATCAAGATTAATAGAATTTCACTCACCTTCAAATTGGGGAAGTTGGATAATAATAGTTTGTATCGCACTCTTTTGTCTTCTGATATCAGCTTTTGTCTCCGGAAGTGAAATAGCATTTTTNGGGTTGTCGCGTGCGANTATAGAAACATTGAAAGAGANTGATTCCAANGNAGCGAANANAGTNCTAAAATTGCTCGATGATTCGGAAAGGCTCTTGGCTACTATTTTAATAAGCAACAATCTGGTGAATATCACTATGGTTGTGCTCTTAACATTTGCCATTAATGCCACGGTGACATTCAATTCTCCGATTGTCAATTTCCTGTTGCAGACAGTGTTTTTGACTTTTTTGCTTCTTCTGTGCGGAGAAATTTTCCCGAAACTCGTAGCGCGTGGCAATACGCTGAATTGGGTTCTTAAAGCTTCCAANGGAGTGAATTTTTTAAACAANATTTTTTCACCTCTCTCGCGGGTTATGGTTCGTTCNACCTCAATNGTCTCAAAAATTGTGGCAAAAAAAGAGGAGAACCTCTCTGCGGATGTTTTGGAAAAAGCATTGTCAATTTCCGATATAAAGGAAGGGAAAGAGAAAGAGATGCTTGAAGGGATATTATCCTTTGGAGAAAAAGAAGTTTCAGAAATCATGATTTCCCGCGTTGATGTGACCGATGTGGAATATCATGAAAGTTGGGAAAATGTGGTGAAGGTAATACTTTCCTCCGGATATTCGCGAATCCCGGTCTATGATACATCTCAGGATGCTATCAGGGGAATACTGTATTCCAAAGATCTGCTGCCATATATAGGTCAGCGCGACAATTCTTTCCGATGGCAAACTCTTTTGCGCGAACCATTCTACGTTCCCGAATCAAGAATGATTGATGATTTGCTTGAGGATTTCCGGAAGCGAAAAATGCATATCGCCATCGTCATTGATGAATATGGCGGGACTCAAGGAATTGTTACTCTCGAAGATATAATCGAAGAAATTGTGGGCGAGATAGATGATGAATATGATGACACATCATCAATGTATAAAAAAGTTGCCGATAATATTTATATTATGGAGGGGAAGATTTCGTTAGGCGACTTTTACAGAGTCTTTGATATTGAAGAAGAGGCACTCGGGGATGTTGGGGAAGCTGAAACACTTGCCGGATTATTGCTGGAAATAAAAGGTGATTTCCCTGCCGCGAAAGANATCCTGACAAGAGGAGATTTTAAATTTCAAGTTCTTAAACTTGAAAGACACAGAATAACTAAAGTTAAAGTGATCGTTAATNCCAAAGNGGAGATTTCGGAAACNTNATTATTGATNATAAAGNAGATGGAAACGGAATTTATTTTTTGGAGACATAATACTTCACCGGGAATTAAAATAGAAGAGATAAGTGGAGGTGAAGATAAGTCCGGAAAGATCTGGAAGGCTATGGCTTTGCAAGTTTTCGGAGAAAATGGGGGTGAGAGGTATCGCGAAATTGACCACTCCTCTATCGGAGCACCGTTGCTCGAAGGGGTTCAGCAAAGAATATCCATTTCCCATACGCCTCATTTCTGGGTTATCGCTCTGCTCCCTCGCACTCCCGAGAGTGATTTGCAGAAATTTTCTGTCCGCACTGCGATGGGAATAGATGCTGAGCGAGCCGATAGAACCCAAGTGCTGAAGGTTGCCGAGAGGGTCATGTCGGCGGAAGAAATAGAAATAGTCAAAGATTACGCACTCAAAATGACAGAAGTCGGGATTGAGCAAAATATAGATAACGCAAATATCAAAGCATTTGTATTGGCGTGGACGATTAAGGAGGCGCTTTATAAGGCGGCTCTTCAAGAAGGGTTGGATTATAAGGGGGATTTGAAAATTATCTCATTACCACAAATATGCACTTTCCCTACACAAAAAGTTTCGAAATATGGGAAAGGGATTATCCGCAGAAAAAAAGATTATATCGGAGAATCTGCGAATAATGCCAATGGTCAGGAGGTAAAAGAATTTGAAGAAATAGAAATGGAATTATACTGTTATGAGAGCGAAGGACATATCATAACTTTGGCATATTCACCGAAATGTGCAAAATTCCATAAAGAATAATATAATAGATTTCTGAAGGGATTCTTCGGAAATTAACAGGTTAAATAAAGGTAGAGATTAAAATTGTGGGTTCTTTAGAAGTAACAATACAAGGAGTGTCGGGATGCTTTCACGATGTGGCGGCAAGAAATTTCTTTTCGCTTCATTTCCCTCAAAAGGAGATAACTACGATAGAGTGTGATTCCTTCCCTTCAATGTTCAAAAAATTAGGGGAAAATCCTGATTTATGCGGGATAATGGCGATTGAAAATACAATTGCCGGAGCACTTTTGCAAAATCATGAATTGCTGAGAAAAAGCGATATGCAAATTATAGGAGAATATAAGATGCGCATATCTCATTCGATTGCCGCTCTCCCCGGAGAGAGTCTGGAGAGTGTGAATGCAGTGCTTTCTCACCCCATGGCTCTGATGCAGTGTGACGTGTTTCTTGAGAAGTATCCGCACATTAAAATGGTGGAATGGTTTGACACTGCAGGTGCGGCACGCGATATCGGCAAAGGGAAACTTCAAGGTCGCGCTGCCATTTGTCCCCCTTTTGCCGCAGAACTTTACGGTTTGCAAGTGCTTGAAAGAGAGATTGAAACAAATAAGCGGAATTTCACCCGGTTTCTGGCATTGGCACACAAGGAGTCTGCCGAAAAGATGAGACTCTCTTCGGAGATTATCAATAAAGCATCAATAGTCTTTACTCTTCCTCACTCCCAAGGAGCATTGTCAAAAATATTGACAATCTTATCTTTTTATGATATAAATCTCACGAAAATCCAGTCAATGCCTATATTGGGCAGGGAATGGGAATATAGATTTTACATTGACCTTACATTCAGCGGGCTCGAACGTTATCATCAAGCTTTGGAGGCGATAAAACCCTTGATAACAGATTATAAATCTTTAGGAGAGTATGCAGAATGTACACAAGAAGTATAATATGAAAAAGATCATACCCGCAGAGAGAGTCTCTGAAATAAAAGAATATTATTTTTCCCGCAAACTTGCTGAAGTCGCTGAGTTAAATGCCAAGGGGATGGACATCATTTCTTTGGGTATCGGGGGTCCTGATCGCCCTCCACATCAGGAAGTGATAGACACTCTTAAAGACTTCGCTTCAAAAAATAATACTCATGGTTATCAACCGTCAAAAGGGATTCCTAATCTGCGCAAGGCATATTCCGAGTTCTACAGAAAGTATTATGGAGTTGATTTAAATCCGGATACGGAAATACTTCCATTGATAGGTTCAAAGGAAGGTATATTACATATTTCAATGGCATTTTTGAATCCCGGAGATGGAGTGCTGGTGCCCAATCCCGGTTATCCTACCTATACTTCCGGCACAAAACTGGTGGGCGGCAAAATATATTATTATAATCTGACCCCGGAGTCCGGATGGCTTCCTGATTTTGAAGAGTTGGAATCAATGCCATTGGATAAAATTAAACTGATGTGGGTTAATTATCCACACATGCCAACCGGAACCCCTGCCACGCGAGAACTATATGAAAAATTGATTGCTTTTGGAAAGAAGCACGGAATCTTACTCGTTCATGACAATCCATACAGTTTTATTTTGAATCAGAAACCGATGAGCATTCTGAGTGTGGAGGGTGCAAAAGAGGTTGCTATTGAAATGAATTCCCTTTCAAAGAGCCATAATATGCCGGGCTGGAGAATGGCAATGATGGCTTCAAATCCGGAATTTGTGAATTGGGTGTTAAAAGTGAAATCAAATGTTGATTCCGGTCAATATCGTCCGATGATGGAGGCGGCTGCCAAAGCTTTGACTCTGGAAAAAGATTGGTTTGACGATTTGAATTCTGAATATGCTGAAAGACGAAAAATAGCAGAGCGGATAATGGAATCTCTCGGTTGCGAATTCTCTCAGACTCAACAAGGACTCTTCCTCTGGGGCAGAATCCCGGATGAGATAGAGAATGTGGAGGAATTTACAGATAAGATTTTATATGAAGCGCGTGTCTTCCTGACTCCCGGTTTTATATTCGGCAGCAATGGAGAGAGATATATAAGAATATCCCTTTGCGCCACACGCGATAAACTTGAAGAGGCATTAAGCAGAATAAAAGAAATTTTTTGATTAACAGTAGAGGTTGAAAAAAGATAAAAAGTTATGTTAGATAATTTGCAACCATTGTTTCCTCAATTTGAAGGGAACAACGAACCATTAGTCATTGCCGGTCCCTGTTCGGCTGAAACTGAAGAACAAACCCTTTCCACTGCCCGACAATTGGCTGAAAACGGAATTAAAATATTTCGTGCAGGAATTTGGAAGCCACGCACGAAACCCGGAGGTTTTGAAGGGGTAGGAAAGCCCGGATTGGAATGGTTGAAAAAGGTAAAGGAAGAAACGGGGATG
>WFLX010272836.1_pt1 | contig 48159 bp, 38 predicted proteins | sample 4967041 | NCBI WGS metagenome assembly WFLX01 (sample SAMN12857096, study PRJNA449069) | gut metagenome | isolation source: stool from male and female vole | host: Microtus ochrogaster | place: USA:Florida | collected 2017
GAGTGTTTTGGTTGCTTTCTTGCCGAGGTCGGTTTGGGTCTTTTGTGCGAGTTTGCAACTGTTCATGATTGAGTTTGATTTATTGTGTTTCTCAATAGTAAGTAGTTCTTAATTTGCCGTCGCTCTGGAGCTTTATTCAAAAGCACCGCGAAGTTACTAATTATTAACCAATTATCCAAACATTTCTGCCCCGGAAACGAAAGAAACAGCACAATACGGTGTAACGTGATGATTGATAGTCGCTTAGACTGATGTGTGCTGTTTCTTTGCGTTCATGGGTTAAGCCCTCGCCTCGGCCTAAGCCCGACGCATTGGCGTGTGCCCGATAATCGAAAGTTTCTTTTTCGCACATTTTCCGCTCCCCGCGGTCATAACTTTGTGGTGTGATTGATAAAGCAATCATATAATGTAAAATAAGTTGTGAATATGGAGAAAGATAAGATTAATGAGGTGGATACTGCCTGCGGCGGCGGTTTTCTTGAAGAGCTACCTATAGAGGTATTTCCGGGGAAGATAAGTCAGTTCATAGCCGATATTGCTTATACGTATCAGTGCCCGAGAGATTTCGTGACGTCGGCTGTGTTGGTAGCCGCATCGTCGGTGATAGGAAACAAGGTTCATGTATATGACGGCAAGTATGATAATCCGTTGATGCTGTGGATGGTTAACGTGGCTAAGAGCGGCACTAACAAGACGGCTCCCGTAAGAAAGGTGCTCGCTCCCCTGTTTGATATAAACCGAGAGATGATCGACCAATACAAGATGGAGAAGGCAAAAGCAGGGCCTGACGATCCTATACCTGTATGTCATCAGCTTATTATCAGTGACTCTACCGAGGAAGCCCGCCTTAAGGTGATTCACAACAATCCTAAAGGTATTCTCTGTTACTACCCTGAGATAAAAGGCTTTTTCGACGATATGAGCCGTTATAGCGCATCTGACGGTAGCGCGAAGCTCCTCCGTATCTACGACGGCGATGATATAAGCGTCAACCGTAAGAGCGACGATAATCCCTGGGATATACGCAATCCGTTTATGAACATCATAGGCGACATACAGCCCGCTCTGTTGAGCAAGGCGTTTGGCGACCCTAAGTTTCTCGCCAACGGCCTCAACCAGAGGTTTCTCTTCAACTACGAGGACTCGCCGAGTTATGGGCTTTACAGCGAGGATTTGCCTAACGAGGAGCTGCAAAAACACTGGGAGGCGTATATCCGCGAGTTTTCGCGCTTCAGTAACCCTACTAATCGCCCTCTCGTTCCCGACAAAGAAGCCAAAGAGGTTTATATCGAATACTATAACGATCTCCAGGTAAAGAAATACGCGGCCAAATGCGACTACGAGCGTTCGGTCTACTCGAAATGCCAGATACAGATACTGCGCATAGCCGGCATACTCCACCTATTCAACGTGGCCTCAAATCTCTGCTACGCCGGAGGGGGCTACGAGGCATACGGGGTTGATCTCGACGTGATTTTCACCATTCCGGGCGAGACTATGGCCGACGCCGCCGCTCTTATGCTCTGCTTCGAGAGGAACGCGATGAGAGTCTACTCGGTGATAAAGGCCAGGCAGGCTCCTCTGATGGAGTTGTCGAAGAGCGATGCCATTAAGCTCATTCATAGCCACTACCCTATCCGCAACGTCAGCAAATTCGCCGACAGCATCGGGGCTAACCGCACTACCGTCTCTCGCATCATCAACGGTATAGCCTAAGAAACGGAAGAAACAGCAACACACGCCGTAATGCATTGATGCATAATGCGTTATAGCGTGTGTTGCTGTTTCTTTGTGTTCTGCGGTCGCGGAGCGTTACGGCTACTCGCCCGACTGCTCAGGCTGCTGCTCAGGCTCGGGGTGGACTATGGTGCAGACCACGTCGTCGCCGGCCTCGTTGAGCTCCACTCTGATAGTGTCGCCAGGCTTCACGTCGGCGTCGATAATCATCTCGGCGAGGTTGTCCTCCAGATATTTTTGGATCGCTCTCTTCAGCGGGCGCGCGCCATACTGCTGGTCGTAGCCCTTGTCGGCGATGAAGCTCTTGGCCTGCTCGGTGATGTCGAGACGGTAGCCAAGCTGGTCGATGCGCTTNTAGAANCCNNNGAGCTCNANGTCGATAATCTTGNAGATAGCNTCNTTNGAGAGNNGGTCAAACATGATTATGTCGTCGATACGGTTAAGGAACTCGGGGGCGAAAGCCTTGTTGAGCGCTTTTTGAAGCACGCCGTGGCTCTGCTCTTTGCTCACCTTGCCCTGGGTGTTGAAGCCGACGCCCGCGCCGAAATCCTTGAGCTGGCGTGTGCCGATGTTGGAGGTCATAATGATGAGCGTGTTCTTGAAGTCGATCTTGCGGCCGAGCGAGTCGGTGAGACGGCCCTCGTCGAGCACCTGGAGGAGGAGGTTGAACACGTCGGGGTGGGCCTTCTCAATCTCGTCGAGCAGCACAACCGAGTAGGGGCGTCGGCGCACCTTCTCCGTGAGCTGTCCACCCTCCTCGTAGCCTACGTATCCCGGAGGCGCGCCCACGAGTCGGCTGACGGTGAATTTCTCCATGTACTCGCTCATGTCGATGCGTATAAGCGTGTCGGCCGAGTCAAAGAGATATTCGGCGAGCATCTTGGCGAGGTGGGTCTTGCCGACGCCGGTCGGGCCGAGGAACATGAACGTGCCTATCGGCTTATTGGGGTCTTTAAGCCCTACGCGGTTGCGCTGTATCGCCTTCACGATCTTATCGATAGCCGCGTCCTGGCCTATGATGGCCGATTTGAGCTGAGGGTTCATCGCCTTGAGGCGGGTGCCTTCGGCCTGCGCCACGCGCTGCACGGGCACTCCCGTCATCATCGCTACCACCTCGGCCACCTTCTCGTCGTCGACGGTCTCGCGCTCGTTGGCCAGTCGCGCTTCCCATTGCTTCTTGGCCTCTTCGAGCTGCTTCTTGAGCTGCGTCTCCTTGTCGCGGAACGATGCGGCCTGCTCGAAATTCTGGTTTTTCACCGCGGCGAGCTTCGATTCGCCGGCTGTCACGATCTGGTTTTCAAGCGCTTCGATTTCCTCAGGCACCCGTATGTTGGTGACATGGACTCTCGACCCCGCTTCGTCGAGGGCGTCGAGGGCCTTGTCGGGGAAGGTGCGGTCAGAGATGTAGCGCTCGGTAAGGTTGACGCACGCTCTGAGGGCCTCGTCGGTGTAGTTGACGTTGTGGTGCGCCTCGTATTTATCCTTAACGTTGCGGAGAATCTCAAGGGTCTCTTCGGGCGAAGTCGGCTCTACCATCACTTTCTGGAAGCGGCGTTCGAGCGCGCCGTCGTTCTCGATGTTCTTGCGGTATTCGTCGAGCGTCGTGGCGCCGATGCATTGTATTTCGCCTCGGGCGAGAGCGGGCTTCAGAAGGTTGGCCGCGTCCATCGACCCGGCTGCGTTGCCCGCCCCGACTATGGTGTGGAGCTCGTCGATGAAGAGGATTATGTTGTCGTTCTTGGCAAGCTCGTTGAGTATCGACTTTAGACGCTCCTCAAACTGGCCGCGGTATTTCGTTCCGGCCACGAGCGAAGCCATGTCGAGCGAGATCACGCGCTTGTCGAAGAGTATGCGCGAAACCTTGCGCTGGACTATACGGAGCGCCAGGCCCTCGACGATGGCCGATTTGCCCACGCCGGGCTCGCCGATAAGCACCGGGTTGTTCTTCTTGCGGCGCGAGAGTATCTGGGCGAGACGCTCGATCTCGTTGTCGCGGCCTATGACCGGGTCGAGACGCCCCTCCTCGGCGAGGCGGGTCATGTCGTTGCCGAATTTGTCGAGAGCCGGGGTGTCGCCGGTGTTCGACTTCGTTTTGCCCGAAGAGTATTTGCTCTGCGACGAGGTCGCTCCCCCGCCGGGCATATCGTCGTCGTCATCCTCCTCGTCCTCGCTGTATCCGGCTCCGGCCGAAGGGGTCTCGGGCTTGTTGGCCAGAGAGTAGTATATGGCCTCGTAGGTGATGCCGGCGTCGCGGAAGGGCTTCATGAACTCCATCTGCTGCACCTCTGAGTTGTGGAATATCGCCATGAGGAGATGCTCCTCGTCGACAACGTCGCTGCGCATCATCCTCGACTCTAACACCGAGAGGCGCACAAGGCGGTTGGCGAGGTCGCTGATGGCGATTTCGGCCGACGAATGGGGCTGCGAGTCAAATAGGCTGCTGTCGAGCTGCTGTTGCAACTGATAGACCGACACTTCGCGGGCTATCTTCTCAAGTATCGACCCGGCGCGGGAGGCGGGGTTGGCGATAAGCGCGAGAAGCAGGTGGGCCGGGGTGACTGTCGCGTTGTTGTGGCGAGCGGCCTCGCGGCGGCTGTTGTCGAGCGCGGTCTTGAGCTTGTCAGAGAAATTTATTTCCATATTTACGCTTTACTGATTACATTTTTATATATGGAGCGCGGCGAAGGCGGCTGCGGTTGGCCGCTGTCATAGGCTCTCGCTCCGGCCCCCCGCGCCCCTATGAGGCGGCGTTGAGGGGCTTGGCGGGCCTCGTCGCTCCGTTTTGAGGCACAGCAATAACCGTGCCAAACTCCATTTTAACGTTATTTATATATGTTGTCTGCATTTCTGCAATTCAAAGTTACGAAAAATTCCGCAAAAATCCTTACCTTTGTATGTTGATTTAACATCATATAATACATTAACCGATTTTTTAAACATATTTAGACTAAAATATAAGTGGAAAATCATGGCCTCTCCCGGCGGCTCAAGCCGCTGCCATGACCATAAAATTTTCGCAAATGGAAGAAATGGAAAAAGCTGACGACCGTATCGTCAAAATCAACATCGAGAATGAGATGAAATCGGCTTACATCGACTACTCCATGTCGGTGATCGTGAGCCGCGCGCTTCCCGATGCCCGCGACGGTCTCAAACCTGTGCAGCGCCGAGTGCTCTTCGGCATGAACGAGATGGGCAACACCTCCAACCACCCATATAAGAAATCAGCCAACTGCGTGGGAGAAGTGATGGGTAAATACCACCCCCACGGCGACTCCTCGATTTATGGTACCGTAGTGAGAATGGCGCAGCCATGGGCTATGCGCTACACCCTCGTCGACGGCCAGGGCAACTTCGGCTCGGTCGACGGCGACTCCCCCGCGGCTATGCGTTACACCGAGGTGCGTCTGCGCAAGATAGGCGAGGACATGCTCGCCGACATCAATAAAGACACGGTCGATTTCCAGCCCAACTACGACAACTCCAAGCGCGAGCCCGTGGTGCTCCCTACCCTCTTCCCCAACCTTCTGGTCAACGGCGCTGCAGGTATCGCCGTCGGCATGGCCACTAATATGCCTCCTCATAACCTGACCGAGGCCATCAACGCCTCGATCGCCCTCATCGACAACCCCGACCTGACTATCCCCGAGCTGATGCACCATATCGTAGCTCCCGACTTCCCTACCGGAGGCATCATCTACGGCTACAACGGAGTCAAAGAGGCGTTTGAGACAGGCCGCGGGCGTATCGTGATACGCTCCAAAGTCGAGATCGAGCAGGAGGCAGAGCACGAATCCCTTATCGTGACCGAAATCCCCTACGGTGTCAACAAAGCCGAGCTCGTGAAATACATCGCCGAGCTTGTCACCGAGAAGAAGATCGAGGGCATCGCCGACCTCGCCGACGAGAGCAACATCGAGGGCATGCGTATCGTCATCCGCCTTAAGCAGGACGCCAACGCCAACGTCGTCCTCAACAAGCTCTACAAGATGTCGCAGCTCCAGGCGTCGTTCTCGGTCAACAATGTCGCCCTCGTCCATGGCCGCCCCAAGCTGCTCAATCTCAAAGACCTCCTGATGGCCTTCATCGAGCATCGCCATGAGGTGGTAATCCGCCGCACGAAATTCGACCTCGCCGAGGCTCAGCGCCAGGCCCATATCATCGAGGGCCTTATCATCGCCAGCCAGAATATCGACGAGGTGATCCACATAATCCGCTCCTCGGCTTCGACCGACGAGGCCAAGCAGCGTCTTGGCGAGCGTTTCAGCCTCGACGACGTGCAGACCCAGGCTATCGTCGATATGCGCCTCAAACAGCTCACCGGACTTGAGCAGGACAAGCTCAACGAGCGTTACCGCGAGCTTGAGGAGACTATTGCCCGCCTTGAGCTTATCCTCAACGACGACGGCGTTTGCCGCCAGCTCATGAAGGACGAGCTCGCCGAGGTGCGCGACACTTACGGCGACAAGCGCATGACCGCTATCGACTATACCGCCGGCGACTTTAACGCCGAGGACTTCTATGCCGACGACGACATGATCATCACTATCTCTCATCTCGGCTATATCAAGCGCACTCCCCTCTCCGAATTCCGCGCGCAGAACCGCGGCGGTGTCGGCTCCCGCGGCTCCAAGGCCCGCGAAGAGGATTTCATCGAGTATATATATACAGCCTCGATGCACGCCGATATGCTCTTTTTCACCCGCAAGGGCCTAGTCTACAAGCTCAAAGTCTATGAGCTTCCCGAAGGCAGCAAGAGCATGAAGGGCCGCGCGATACAGAATCTGCTCAACATTGAGCCGGGCGACTCGGTCAACGCGTTCATCCACTGCAAGCACCTCTCCGATCCTGAGTACACCAACTCCCACAACCTCGTCTTCGCCACCCGCAACGGAGTGATCAAGAAGACTTCGCTCGCCGAGTANGCCCGNNTNNNNGNCAAAGGCAAGAAGGCCATNNTNNTCCGCGANGNNGACNANNTNATCGNNGTCGANCTNACNGACGGCAATTCAGAGATANTNATGGCCAANCGCAACGGNCGCGCCATCCGNTTCCACGAANNCNANNTNCGCNNNATGGGCCGCGTGTCGACAGGCGTGCGAGGCATGACCCTCGACGGCCCCGACGATGAGGTCGTAGGCATGATATGCATGTCGGAGAACACCCCCAACAACGTCATGGTGATCTCAGAGAAAGGCTACGGCAAGCGTACCGACCTCGACGCTTACCGCGTCACCAACCGCGGCGGCAAAGGCGTCAAGACAATCAACGTCACCGACAAGACAGGCACTCTCGTGGCTATCAAGAGCGTTAACGACGACAACGACCTCGTGATTATCAACAAGTCGGGCATCACGCTCCGATTCCACGTCACCGACATCCGCCTAATGGGTCGTGCCACTCAGGGCGTGCGCATCATCAACCTCGACAAGCGCGACGACGAGATCGCTTCGGTTTGCTGCGTCGCGACCGACCCCGAAGAGGAAGTCGACGCTATAGAGCAGGGCGGCGAAGAGCTCCCCGCTATCGAGGAGAACCCTGTAGATGAGGCCAACGAAAACGTTGTCGACGACATCGCCGAGGCCCACCGCGAGGAAGAACCCAACGAATGACGCGCGTTTCCTACAATTCAACCGATATATTTTGATTATTGAAATATAAGGTTTAACTTTGGGGACTTTCAACATCAACCACGGTTTGCCACACATATTATAATAGTCAGTATTTATTATAATAGTCAGTATTCAAACCCTACTATCAGTCAGAATTCTTACTTTAAACCAAAAGATATGAAAAAAATCGCTATCCTAAGCCTTTGCTGCGGCGCAGTACTCGGTATGTCGGCCCAAACGAGCCTCGTTAAGGACGTTGAGCGTCAGCTTAAATCCAATATCGAGAATTATCCCGCCCAGGCTACGGCTATCAAGCCCGCTTTCGAAAATCCCGAGACCAAAGACCTCGCTCAGCCTTACTTCATGATCGGCGAAGCAGCGTTCAAATTCTCTGATCATCTCCAGGGCCAGCGCGCTATCGGCAAGCAGGTCGACGACAANGCTGCCGGCCACGCTATGATCGACGGTTACTACANCCTCTTGACCGCTATNCAGAAGGACTCTCTCCCCAACGAGAAAGGCCAGATCANGCCNAAATATTCNAAAAACGCTATCAAGCTCATCAAAGACCACTATGTGGCGCAGGACTTCGCCAACGCAGGCGTATATCTCTGGGGCGTGCAGGACTATCAGGGCGCGTACGACGCATGGTATATCTACCTCAACGCTCCCCACAACCCTATCCTCGGCGCTAACGCACCCACTGCTCCGGCCGACTCCACTATCGCCGACATGAACTTCAACATGGGTCTCGCCGCATGGCAGGCCGAGCGCCTCGACGACGCTCTCGCTGCCTTCGACATGGCTATCGCCAAAGGCTACGACAAGAAAGCCGTCTACGACTACGCTATCAGCGTCGCCAGCCAGAAAGGCGACAACGCCCGCATGGCCGAGTACGCCTCGCAGGCTTTCCCCCTCTTCGGCAAAGAGGATGACCGCTATATCGGCTTCATGATCAACGACAAGCTCCAGAACAAACAGTACGACGAAGCCATGTCGATGCTCGAACAGTATATCCAGGCCGACCCCAACAACGCTCAGCTCTACTATGTGCGCGGCGTCATTTACGACACCAAGGACGAGCCCGAGAAAGCTATGGCCGACTACAAGAAGTCGCTCGACCTTGCCCCCGAAAATGCCAACGCCCTCTTCAACTATGGCCGCACGATCTACAACAAGGCTATCATCCTTTCCGACTCCGACGAGATCTCAAATCTCCCCACTGCCGAGTACAACAAAGCTCTCGACGAGCAGGTTTATCCCATATTCCGCGAAGCTGCGGGCTATCTCGAGAAAGCCTATCAGCTCGATGAGGACAACATGGCCTCTAAGACCCTCCCCCTTCTGCGCAATATCTACTATAACCTGAAGGATGATTCTAACCTCAAGCGCATCGAACAGCTTGAGAAATACTAATCCCCGCCCGCGACGACGGTCTGCCCTTTTGTCAGATTCGTTAACATAATTTAAGGAAAAATGTCACGCTTATCGGTGTGGCATTTTTTTTGTAATTGTTATTTATATAGAATTTGAAAAAAAGAAACTAAATAACAATATAATCTTATGCAAAAAGGTTCAATCGGGGTTACGACCGAGAACATCTTCCCCGTCATCAAAAAGTTTCTCTATAGCGATCACGAAATATTCCTCCGCGAGCTTGTATCCAACGCCGTCGACGCCACCCAGAAACTCCGCACGCTTTCAGCTTTCGGCGAGTTCAAGGGCGAAATCGGCGACGCGCGCGTTTACGTCAGCATCGATCCCGAAGCCGGCACGCTTACCGTGAGCGACCACGGCGTGGGCATGGATGCCGCCGACATCGACAAGTACATCAACCAGATTGCCTTCTCAGGCGCTGAGGAGTTTCTCAAGAAATATAAAGACAACGTCAACGCCATTATCGGCCATTTCGGCCTCGGTTTCTACTCCGCCTTCATGGTGGCTAAGAAAGTCGTTATCAAATCGCTCTCTTACAAGGAGGGCGCCAAGGCGGTTGAATGGACCTGCGACGGCTCGCCTGAGTATGAGATGACCGAGTGCGACAAGACAACCCGCGGCACCGACGTGATCCTTTATATCGACGACGACAACAAGCAGTATCTCGAACGCTCCACTATCGAGGGCTTATTGAAGAAATATTGCCGCTTCCTTCCCGTGCCTGTGGTTTTCGGCAAGAAGCAGGAATGGAAAGACGGCAAATACGTCGATACCGATGAAGACAACGTCGTCAATGCCCTTGAGCCGGCATGGCTTAAGAAACCTACCGACCNCACCGACGACGATTACCTCAAATNCTACCATGCCCTCTATCCCGGTCAGGACNACCCCCTCTTCTGGATTCACCTCAACGTGGATTACCCCTTCACTCTTACAGGTATTCTTTATTTCCCGAAAATCAAGAATAACATCGAGGTGCAGAAAAATCGCATCCAGCTCTACTCTAATCAGGTTTACGTGACCGACTCGGTTGAGGGCGTCGTTCCCGAATTCATGATGCTCCTTCAGGGTGTCATCGATTCCCCCGACATTCCTCTTAACGTAAGCCGTTCTTATCTTCAGAGCGACTCTGCCGTGAAGAAAATCTCTACTTACATCACCAAGAAGGTGTCTTCGCGCCTTGAGGAAATCTTTAAGGAAAACCGCTCTGAATTTGAGCAGAAGTGGGACGACATCAAGCTCTTCATCGAGTATGGTATGCTTACCGACCCCAAATTCTGCGACGCGGCTATGAAATTCTGCCTCGTGAAGACTACCGAAGGCAAGTATTTCACTCTCGAGGAGTATCGCAAACTTATCGAGCCAGAGCAGACCGACAAAGACGGCACCGTCGTATATCTCTATGCTACCGACACCGATGCGCAGTACAACGCTATCAAGTCGGCTACCGATAAGGGCTATTCGGTTCTGCTTATGGACGGTCAGCTCGATAACCACTTCGTAGGGTTGCTTGAGCAGAAGATTGAGAAGAGCCACTTCACCCGCGTCGACGCCGACATCGTGGATAACCTTATCCGCAAGACCGACCGCCGCGAGGCTAATCTCACCCCGCTTCAGCGCAGCATCCTCTCTACCGTGTTTTCCTCGCAGACCCCAGCGGTCGACAAGGCTAATTTCGTGGTTACGTTCGAGTCGCTTTCAGCCGACGATCTCCCTGTCGTCATTGCTCAGAATGAGTATATGCGCCGTATGAAAGAGATGGCTTCTCTGCAGCCCGGCATGAGCTTCTACGCTGAGCTTCCCGACAGCTACAACCTTATCGTCAATGTCGAGCAGCCTGTAATTAAGAAGATTCTTGCCGATGCCGACTCGGCTCTCGATGCTACCGTCCAGCCTATGCTCGATGAAATCGACGCCAAGAATAGCGAAATCACAAAATTGCGTGCCGACAAGGATGCCGACCCTGAGAAGAAGTCGGAGACCCTCGAAAAAGAAGTGGCCGACACTCGCTCGCGTATGGACAAGACCGTGGCCGACTATGCCGCGGCTCAGCCTCTCGTTAAGCAGGTGATCGACCTCGCTCTCCTCGGCAACGGTCTCCTTCGCGGTCAGTCGCTCTCCGACTTCATCCGCCGCTCGGTCAATCTGCTTTAATCGCTAATATTTACCGTACAAATAATGAGCCCAGGTTTTTTAAGAACTTGGGCTCATTTTTATTTTGTATGTATGGACTTATTGTCCGACAGGCTCTTGGCTAATCAATACGGGTGCCGTCGCTGCTATACGTGTGCCCGACGTCGAAACCGTTGTTTTTGAACGTTCCTTCNTNNTANATGNTGTCATTCAGCGGNANATAAAGTTTGCCGTGNNCATACATGTCGTTGTGGTACGTGCCTTCAAACACGTTTGAGCCATCTCTTGTGCGATATATCGCTTCCCCCTCGCGAACGCCGTTTTTGTAATATCCTTCGTATGTGCCGAGCTCATATACGCCTTTTCCCTTGCCTTCGGGGAGTCCTTGCGAGTTTACGGGGCCGGTGTAGACAAATGTTCCCGAATCGTTGGGGCAAGAGAATACTTTCTCCGAGACGAAGTGTGCGGAAGTGTTGACAACCGTGCTATCAGTGTATGTCACATCAGGGCTTACAGGGCGACTTTTCTTTTCCGACGACAACGCTATCGCGGCGATAATCGCCACTACCACTCCGACCGATACCCCGATTATAAGCGGTAGCTTGCTTCCTTTGCGCTTCGCTCCGTACGGCTGATTGGGTTTCTCTTTTCGATTGGTTGCCCGTGTAAGCGGTTCGGTGGCTACCCGCTGCGGCTGCGGTTTGGGCTGAGGTTTAGGTTTAGCCTGTGCCTTAGGTTGCGCCTTGGGCTTGGGAGCTACGCTGACAGCTTCCGCTACCACCACGTTGTCGCCCCCTTGAGCCCTTTTGGGCTGCGGCTTGGGTATCGCTGCGGGTGCGGGGTTCGCAACCGCGGGTTGTGGCATTGCCGGTATCGGCATAGCGGGTTGATTGGGCGCGTCGAGAAGCATGAGTGCTTGCTGGAGTTGGCCTATCATGGCTTCAGCCGAGGGAGTGCGGTTGAACGCTTGAGGCTGCATTGCGTCGAGCACCACCTTGCGGGTGGCTTCCGACACATCTGCTGGGAGCTTCTCTGCGATTTGCGCCATATTCGGCGCGATGTCGAAGGCAGCCGGCGGGTTTTTCCCCGTCAGCAGATAGAAAAGCACCCCTCCGAGGGCATATACGTCATATTTGGGCGAAAATTCATTGATTTCGGAGTACTGCTCCTGTGGCGCGTAGCCTACCGATACCCCCTTTGCCTTGATGCGGCTTGTCGGGTGACCTTTGCTGTCGAAATGCTTCGATATGCCGAAGTCGATGAGCACGGGTATGTGGTTTCCCTCTTCGGTGGTTTTCATCACGATATTTCCGGGCTTTATATCGAGGTGAAGCATACGCTCCCTGTGGATCGCGGCAACGGCGTCGGCAACCTGAATCATGAGCTTCAGTGCGTCGCGCTCCTTCATGGGTTCTGGATTTCCCCCGTCTAGATACTCCATCACGTAATAAGCTGTGCCGTTCGCCTCAAATGTCTCGTTCACCTTAACGATGCCGGGAGCCTTGAGGCATATTTTTTGAAGACGTTTCGCTTCGGTGAGGAAGTCGGCGCGCGAGGTTTCGGTTTGCTTTCGGGTCGCGGGCGTGCAGTTTACGGTCATCCCGTCCTCAAGTCGGTAGCAAGTATCCATAAAATGCTCTTTTATGGCGAAATGCACCGTCATGCTGACGTTTCCAAGCCTGATCGACGAGCTTGCCAGATAGGTGATGCCGAAACTTCCGGCTCCGAGCACGCGCTCGATAATATATTCCTGGTGTCCACTGCGAAGCACCGTCTTAGGCGCGAGTGATTGTGTATTGCTCATTGTTGGTTATGATTGTCTTGACCGGTGTGAATCTACCGGCGTGTGATTTTACCCGCAAAGATATGAAAAATCCCGCACTTACGATGTGTAAATGCGGGAAAATCCGGTTTTTTCGGTAATTAAAGCCACTTAAATCCTCTTGTGATCGCAAAAAAAACGTTATGCGTTGTGAGTCTTATTGAGCGAGTTTGTACGAGTCGCGGCGTATATAGTCGCGAATCATTTGATAAATCATCGACTGGAGCGGGGTGAGGTCGGAGTCGTCGAGTCGCTGGCCGAGTATCATTTCTCCTGCCACTGCGCTGGCAATGGCTACGCGTTCCTCTGCGGGAAGTGAGTTGATCGTGTTGAGCACGTGAGACGTAATGATTATTGACTGATTCATGGCTTTGTTGTTTTTAGGATTGAGATTCAGTTGCTCGCCGGGGTCATTCCCTTGACGACTCTGCAAAGATAACGCCTCACGCGGGCAATAAGTTTGCCCGCCAATGTTAAATTTCAGTGTTTGCTTGAAAATATTGTCACTTCGCGCCCTATTTCCGAAATATTAACAGCATAAATTTTGACGTATCGCCAATAATTCTTAATTTCGTTGCCATAAACCGCCAACCTTAACCCAGTACATCGAATAATCGAAACCACTTTTTTCTAATGTTTGAAGATATTACCGAGCTTTTCCTTCAGATTATCCGGCAGACAGGTAGCTACGACATAGCCCAGTCTGAATTTGAGAAGATGACCGACGAAGATCGAGATCTCCAACAGCAGTATGCCGAATGGTGTGAGGAAAACGGCTATTCTCTTCGCAACGGCTTCAAGAACTTTTGCGAGGAGTATCACGACAACAGTAATTCAGCAATGAATTCGCTTTCAGATTACGACGAATGGTAAATACCCAATCTTCTTCTCCGCGCCGATTGCCGGCTGAATGGGAGTCGGCCTCGGCTATTCTGCTTGCATGGCCCCATGAGCATACCGACTGGTCATATATGCTTCCGGAGGTTACTCGCGTGTTCATCGACATTGTCGACAAAATAACGCAGGAAATGACTGCCGTCATAGTTGCTCCCGACACTGCCATACCCCGACACCATCTCTCGCATCTGCCGGAGCATCAGCGACGCCGACTCCTTTTCTGCCAAGTGGCCACCAATGATACCTGGGCCCGCGACTTTGGCCCTATCACTTGCGTCGATACGACCGACGGCTCGCTCATTACCCTTGATTTCAAGTTCAATGGCTGGGGACTCAAATTTCCCGCCGACCGAGATAATCTGATCACTTCCAAGCTTTTCCGTGCCGGGCTATTTCCCGGTAGATTGGAAAATCGACTCGGCATTGTGCTCGAAGGAGGCTCTATCGAGAGCGACGGCCGAGGCACAGTCCTGACCACCTCCGAGTGCCTTCTTTCGCCTAACCGCAACGGCAACCTCTCGCGCGACCAAATAGAGCGCTATCTCTGCGATGCGTTAGGAGCCAAGCGTGTTTTATGGCTCGACCACGGCTATCTGGCCGGTGACGACACCGATTCCCATATCGACACCCTCGCCCGGCTTTGTCCCGACGACTTGATTCTCTATGTGAAATGCAACGACGAGTCCGACGAGCATTTTTCAGCACTCGATGCCATGGAGCGACAATTGAAATCGCTGCGCACGTTATCAGGCCAACCCTATAATCTGCTCTCGCTCCCTCTCCCCGACCCTATCTACGACGAGGATGGCGAGCGCTTGCCCGCTACCTACGCCAACTTCCTCATCACTCCCCGCTCAATTCTTCTCCCCGTCTACGGTCAGCCCGCCAACGACCGCCTCGCCCAAATGACGCTTCAGGCGGCTTTCCCCGATCGAGAAATAAAAACCGTCGATTGCCGCCCGCTGATTCGCCAGCATGGGTCGCTTCATTGCGTGACTATGCAGATTCCGCAGCTCAATCAACTTTAATTACAATTACATTCCTTCAGTATAGATGAAAATCGGTATAATCCAGCAACATAACGTCCAATCTATTGTCGACAACCGCGATCGCCTGATAGAGAAGATGCGTAAGCTTGCCGCCTCAGGTGCGGAATTGATTGTTAATCAAGAGCTTCACGATTCTTTGTACTTTTGTCAGGTTGAAAATGTCGACAACTGCGATCTAGCTATTTCGCTCCAGTCCGACCTTTTGCGTCAATACGGCGAGCTTGCCGGAGAGCTCGCCGTTGTCATCGTGACCTCTATCTACGAGCGGCGTGCTCCGGGTCTGTATCACAACACTGCGATTGTCTTTGAAAAAGACGGAACTGTGGCCGGAAAATATCGCAAAATGCATATTCCTGACGACCCCGCCTACTACGAAAAATTTTATTTCACACCCGGCGATCTCGGGTTTGAGCCTATCGATACCTCAGTGGGTCGTCTTGGTGTGCTCGTCTGCTGGGATCAATGGTATCCCGAGGCTGCGCGTCTGATGGCGCTCCGGGGTGCTCAGTTGCTTATCTACCCTACAGCCATAGGCTTCGAGTCGTCCGACACGGTTGAGGAGCAGGCTCGCCAGCGCGAAGCGTGGATTACTGTGCAGCGGGGTCATGCCGTCGCCAACGGACTTCCTGTCGTGTCGGTAAATCGAGTCGGCCACGAACCCGATCCCTCAGGCATGACCCGAGGAATCACCTTTTGGGGTAGCTCTTTTGTGGCGGGTCCGCAGGGAGAATTCCTGTTCCAGGCGCCTGCCGATGAAGAGGTCGAAGCGATTGTGGATGTCGACCTGCGCCGATCTGAACAGGTGCGCCGTTGGTGGCCGTTCCTTCGCGACCGCCGCATCGATGCCTATGGTGGTCTTACAAGCCGCTATCTCGACTGATTTCCGTTCTCCCCCGACTCTGTTTTTTAGGAACCGCAAAGTGTTCCCCTCCCGATGTAAAAATGATTCTTTAACAAATTTTAACATGGGGGGGGGGTAAATATTGCCTAAATTCTTTACCTTTGCATAAAGATTCATTTTTGAGGTCCCTAACCTATGATGTCACTTAGTTGTTTTTTACTCCTATTTCATTCCAACTCTTAATTAAAATGTCTTCAATGCCGACACTCAGAGCCTGTCCCATAAAATATGTTAGGCTGAGGTCGCATATCTTGTAGTGATTTTGGAGGCGGCGGGAGGCAGCAATGCTGTCGCATTGTGACCAAGCGACGGATTCGAAAGCGCCCAAGAGATGCGAGCCGGAGGTAATATTCGCTCCTTCAGCGCGTTAATGATATGTGAAACGTTACAATTCACTTGTAGGGCCGCTGGGTGGTCGAGCGCACCATCGCATGGCTCGATCGTTTCCGCAGACTGTGCCGTGGCTGCGAGCAGCTGCTCACCACGGCCGCGGCGATGACGAAGATAGCCTTCATGATGATTCCGCTCAAGCATATTTAGCTGCCGCAAGCCGTATCGTTTCAACATGTTCACATAGAAGCTCCGCAGGCGATGGGAGCGACCGTCGCCTCGGTCAGCCATTGGCATATTCGTCCGTGCTCTTCGGTCGTGTACGTCAAGTACACTCCCTCATCACCTGAACAACTCTGCTCAATGGCTGACCGCCTCAGCGTTAACAGATTTTATGTGACAGGCTCTTAGTCAGCATTGATAGAGTTTGCATAGACACTTCTTATCGTAGGTAGTTGACGATAGGAAAATATTATCCGTCAATTGCCGCGAGTAGATACAACAGAAGCCGCCATTAAGCATATTCTGAATAATGGCGGCTATGAGGTTGATAACTGCTCTTATCGTCGAATTATTCGGCGGGAGCAGCTTCGGTTTCGCCTTCGGCGGGAGCGGCTGCCTCAGCTGCGGCTGCTTCCTGAGCGGCGATAGCTTCAGCTTTCTTTTTAGCAACGGCTTCAGCCTTAGCCTGATTCTTAGCCTGCTCGGCTTCGAGGGCTTTCTTGGCGTTTGCTTCTTTCTGATTGTTTACTGAAGCAACGACTGCCTGGAGTGAAGCGGTTTTCTTAGCTTTCCANGCNTCGAAACGNCGCTGAGCTTCNGCTTCGTCNAANGCGCCTTTCTTNACNCCGCCCTGNAGGTGCTTCATGAGCATNACGCCTTCGCGNGANAGGATGTTGCGNACGGTGTCGGTNGGNTNTGCGCCNNNGTTNACCCAATACAAAGCCCGTTCGAAGTTCAATGTTATTGTAGCAGGATTAGTGTTAGGATTATATGAACCGATCCTTTCAATAAATTTACCATCGCGTGGTGCTCTGCTATCGGCGATCACAATAGGATAGAACGCATAGTTTTTGCGACCATGACGTTGTAATCTGATTTTAGTTGCCATTGATAAGTTGTTGTTTTGTAGATTGTTAGTGCGACATACCCGATGCCGCTTCGGTTTTGTATTGTTTTGAAGCGCCGCAAAGGTAGTGATTTTCCGCGAATTACCAAAATTTCTTACCCTTTTATAGCGTTTTTTTAGTCGCTTAGATATTTTTCGGCGGCGGCGAGGGTTTCCGGTTTGCCTACGTCATACCAGTTAAAGCCTTTGCTCGGTGTCCATGCTTTTATTTCGTGTCGGTTAATAATGTTGAGGTAGAAAGGTATGATCGAAAACACTCGTCCATTTCGCTCGCTCTCTGCTGCAAAATCCTGCAGTAAATTTGGTGAAATGATATGTACCCCACCAAATGCAAGCGGTCTCATGCTTCGGTCGGGCGTGAAACCTGCGGGCCGGGTCTCGCCTGTGTTTAGATTCTGCCAGCCGACCAGATTGTCGTTTTCGTCGAAATAAAGCATCCTTGACGACTGACGCTCCGCGCAAAGCAAAGTCGCGTCGGCACCGCTCAGTTCGTGCGCTTCAGCCATTTCCTTGATAGAGAAGTCAGTCAATATGTCGGCGTTATGAACGAGAATCGGCTCTCCCGCTTCAAGCAGCGGAACGGCGTGGGCTATCCCGCCGCCGGTGTCGAGCAGCAGATCGCTTTCGTCGCTTACCCTGATTTCAATGCCGAAGTTGTCGTTTTCCTTCAGGAAGTCGATGACTTTTTCCGCAAAGTGATGCACATTGATTACAATATATGATATTCCGGCTTCTTTCATGCGCTCGATTACCCGTTGAAGCATCGGTCGGCCACCTACTGGCACGAGTGCCTTCGGATTACTCAGAGTGAATGGCTTAAGTCGGGTGCCGAGCCCTGCGGCGAATATCATTCCTATCATTGACGTGAGATTTTTGTGACGCGAATTTACGAATAACTCCCGACAATTGCGTAACTTCGCGTCAAAATCATATATTATCTTACCATGAGAAAAAGAATTACCTTTTTAGCGGCTGCATTGCTATCATTGGCCGCTATTTTCAATGCCGAGGCTAAAACCATCTTTATGATAGGCGACTCGACAATGGCCAATAAGAAACTCGACGGCGACAATCCCGAGCGTGGCTGGGGTCAGATGCTCCCCGGATTCCTTTCCGAAGAGATTACCGTTGATAACCATGCCGTTAATGGCCGATCGTCGAAAAGCTTCATCGACGAGGGGCGTTGGGATGCTGTTGTTGAGAAAATTCAGCCCGGCGACTACGTCTTCATCCAGTTTGGCCACAACGACGAGAAGCCGAAGGCCGACCGCCATACCGATCCAGGCACGACATTCGACGACAATCTGCGTAAATTCGTTAACGAGACCCGCGCAAAGGGTGGTATCCCTGTGCTTTTCAACTCTATTGTCCGTCGCAACTTCGGCACAGCCGCTGCCGATACTGCCGCATTGGCCAACGCCATCAATCAAGACGATGCGTTTTATATCAACCCCGATGCGAAGCGCGAGCCAAACGGCGCTCCCGAGGTTGTGGCCGCCGGCGCGAAACTTATCGACACCCACGGAGCTTATCTCGACTCTCCCCGCAACGTGGCCCGCGAAATGGGTGTCGCATTTGTGGATATGAACGCCATAACGCGCGACCTTATCGAGGGGATGGGTCCCGAAGCTTCCAAAAGCCTGTTCGTATGGGTGGAGCCTAACACGGTGGCTGCGATTCCCAAAGGACGCGAGGATAACACTCACCTCAATATCCATGGTGGCCGCGTGATTACCAATCTTACCGTCGATGCTATCGGCGAGGCTGTTCCCGAACTGAAACCCTATATACGTCATTACGATTTCGTTGTGGCTAAGGATGGCAGCGGCGATTTCTTCACGGTGCAGGACGCTATCGATGCGGTGCCCGATTTTCGTAAAAACGTGCGCACCACTATCCTCGTGCGCCCCGGTGAATATAAGGAGAAACTTATCGTCGCTCCGTCGAAAATCAACGTCTCGCTTCTTGGCCAGACCGGAGCGGTGATAACTAACGACGGCTATGCTTCAAAACTCAATTCTCTCGGCTCAGAGATGTCGACTTCCGGCTCGTCAACTGCCTATATCTATGCCCCTGATTTCTACGCCGAGAACATTACCTTTGAGAATACTGCCGGACAGGTAGGTCAGGCTGTGGCTTGTTTCGTTAGCGGCGACCGCGACTATTTCAAGAACTGCCGCTTCCTCGGCAATCAGGACACGCTCTACACCTACAGCAAAGGCGACCGTCAATATTACGAAGACTGCTACATTGAGGGCACGGTTGACTTTATATTCGGATGGTCAAACGCCCTATTCAACCGCTGTCAGCTTCACAGCAAAGGTAACGGTTACGTTACCGCGCCCTCTACCGACCAGGAGCAGGAATATGGCTACACATTCATCGACTGCAATCTGACCGCCGATCCAGGCGTGGACAAGGTGTATCTCTCGCGCCCATGGCGACCCTACGCCAAGGCCGTGTATATCAATTGCGATATGGGTCGACATATCGTACCTGAGGGATGGCATAACTGGGGCAAGAAGTCCAACGAAAAGACTGCGCGCTACATGGAGTATGGAAGCAAGGGTGAAGGCGCAGCCCCCGCTCAGAGAGCGAAATTCTCCAAGCAGCTCAAATCAGCTAAGGGCTATTCACCTGAAGAAGTGCTGAGCGGCGCCGACGGCTGGAACCCCGCTGCCAACGGCAATGCCCTAATCTCCGTCAAGCGATAATCCGCCCGACCGAATAACCGTTCACAAGTTTCGCTCACGCAAGATTTCCCGCGTAGGCGAAACTTGTTTTTTATCCATGCTCACTTATCGCCTATCCGCGAATAATTGGGATGTCAGTGAAAAGCGTACGAGTAAAAAGTTTATAGGTACGCATATCGCCATTGCTGGGAGCAAAGCCCATTCGGCAGGAACAACCAATNCNAATACGGNCACAANANNTGTTTGNAGAATGAAATTAATAACATGGCTTACCCNNAATGAGATGGCTTTAAGTTTGTTGGGANTGNTATGAAATGTGAATATATTCGACATAATGAAGTTGAAAACGAAACTTATAAGGTAGCTTGCGACTGATGCAATGACGGCATTTATCGAGAAAAAATGTATTAATGCCCAATAGCAACTATATTGAATGGCCGAAGCTATGCCGCCGACAATGATAAACCTTAAGAGTTGCACTCGTTTATCATCTGATTTCAAACTGTTTTTCGAAATATTCATTTGCATATCTTTTGAGCATGACAGGCGAAAGCCAGCATTTCGTCATCTCCGTGAGAGTCGCCGTAGGCGAACGTCTCAATTTGAGAGAGATCGCGAAATCGTTCCTTAATTCTGTTTACTTTCTCCTTTCCGTGGCAATTAGGGGTTGAAAACCGCCCGGTCAGTCGGTCTTGTAGGTCGGTCTCTGCTTCCGTCGCTATTACCGCATCAAATCCTTGCTTTTCTGCCCATGGTCGAATCCAATCCGCAATGCTTGCCGAAACAATAACAATCGTATGCCCGCTACTCTTATGCTTGTTTATTAAATCTATTGTTGACTGTCGTAAATCTGAATCAATAAGAGGAACAAACGATTCCCCTAAACTTGAAAATTCCGATTTCCCCATGCCTTTGAACATTTTGGAGAAAAGCTTCTGCTTAGCGGTGGAGTTGCTGATGAGGCCAATTTTCCACAAGAATAGCCATGGCGAGNATGCCATTATGCTGTATGCTAATCTCATNCGCCCCAAGGCNAATCTGCCGAATCTAATAAGNGTGTCGTGCTTGGTAATAGTACCNTCAAAATCAAAAAACGCGATAGCATTTGCTGTTTTGGTTGATGCATTTTCCTGTATCATAGATATATTATTGTGACAAAGACCAAAATCCACATTAACACACAGGCTTGAATAAATCGGTCGCTTAATAATATTTTGGTTGGGCTACCGCTTCCGGCGTCGACAATGGCTACCTGTAGATAGCGTAGTATTCCGGCCAAAACAAAGATAGAGGTAATGTAGACGTATCCGCTACCCATTCTTTCCACAACATCCGGCGAAACCGTGTAAATGATGTAGCACACGATTGTGATTGCTCCTATAAGGCCAAGAGTCTGATTCATAAACTCCAGATTATACCTCACGGTATTGTCGCGCGTAACCTGGCCCGTAGTTTCCCTGATCACTACGTCGTCGCGTCTTTTAGCAAAAGCTAAAAACAATGCTATAAGAAATGTCATCGACACAATCCACGGCGATAACCAAATATTGCAAGCCTGGCCTCCTGCACAAAGTCGCAGCACAAACCCCAGTGAGATTATAAAAACATCAATTATTGCATAGTGCTTCAAACGCAGGCAATATGCTAAATTCAATATAAAGTATAATCCGATTATACAGGCTACTAACAGTCTTTGATTCCTCCCGAGCATCCAACATAACGCAAAAGATATAATCACGAGAATAGTCATTATCGTATATGCTACTCCTTCTGATATTTCACCGCTCGCGATAGGTCTGAGTCGTTTCTTCGGATGTTGCCTGTCAACTTCCGCATCCATTATATCATTAAAGCAATATATTGAGCTCGCTATAAAAGAAAAGGAAAAAAACACGATTGCTACCTGCTTCCAACACCATAAATCGAGCATTGAACCGCTAAAAAACAAGGGTAGCGCCACAAAAACGTTTTTAGCCCACTGCTGCGGACGTATCAATTTAAATAATGAGGCTATCTTCATAATGTAGGGAATAATTTATCGACAACTTGGCTGCAAAAATAGAGTATCGAGCCTAACGGACTCTGAATTAACGATGAGGTCGGGTTGAAGTGAAACGGACTCACCCCGATTGTCAGCAACAAGATTATAATGATTAATTTGCTCGGTGGTAAATAATTGCTCAAGCTAAGGTTAAAGCTTGCGACTGATTTGTTTATCTTGTCGGGAATAATTCGGTCGATAGTCTTTACGTCTAATATGATAATCGCCGCAAACGCGGTTATAACGACATATTGAAACAGTCGCCCATAGTCGCAACTTAGCAACGTGAACATCGGCAGCAGACATATCAGTAATATTATCATTATGCATGATAGGCGTGATTGCTCATCCTTGTCATAGCTGCCTTTAATAGGAGGAAATGATGTGAAGAAGAAAGAAATGAGGTAGTATATTAAAACTGTCAGTAACGGCCAATACATGATCCCTTGCAACTGCGCCCCGAGATTATTTTTTATATGGAAAATGAATGTTTCAAGCGTTCCCCATGTTAAGGCTCCGATACTGNTGTGATNCACTANATGCANATTGCTNTTACTTACAGAATTCNATGATTCGNTGATGNNATTGGCCGTNTCTANNTTTCCCTTGANAATACNTTCCGCTCCGAATATTCCAACGAGCAGGAGTATGAAAATGACATTTGTGGTTAAATGCTCTCGGTCAGTAAGTAAAACCAAAGCGAATATCGGGATTCCCCAAAACATAAATGCCTCGTGAAGCATTAACCCCAATGCCGCAAGAAATAAAGCGACAATACGTTTCCATAACGCCGGGCTACCATCCCTTATCAAGTACATCATTCCAATGACAACTGCATACAGGATGAAGTCTTTGCGAATTACATACACGACAAAACCGCACATGAAGGGAGACAACAATAGCCACCACCTGTACCCTCTTTCTTTGAACTTCACAAAGAAAAACCATGTCACGCCAATGTAAAAAAGCGCGCATATAATGCTTATCGTGATTTGTGGATTGATACCTGTTGTTGAGGTAAACCAAAATAGTATTTCCCCTAACAATCCTCTTCTTACGAAACCGCCTTGAAAGTTAATCAGAAATTCGGAGAACTCATAAGTCGACAATGCGCCTGACGACGTACTTAATCTTATAGTATGCAATAGTTTACATAATACCGATAAAATCAAGATTGAACTTACGANCNTATATAAAAATNGGTTTGATAGGTAGTNATTGGCCGATTGTTTCATTCGATATATATTGATTGGTTAGATTATTCCNATNTCAGTCTGCAGGGAGCTGATTAATTATTGTGGTTCGGCTCAGTTTATCTATGTATTAGTTAGGTATAAAAAATGCGTGAGAGCCATAACTGTTTACTCGTTCCACAATTGGAGGCCTTCGCAATGCCCGGTTAGTTNAACGAGCAAACGCAGAGACCTCACGCAGAATATGTAACATACCCTNACCCCATGCTCGCGCATAGGATTAGGAATAGATATACATATCCACAAAAGGCATCTACCGTTTGCTTCACTCTTGACTAACCTGAGAAAGTTGCGAAGTTTCCAATTGTCAAGAAGGAGCGTCAAGTAAACGCATTTCTTATATTATTTCATGCCCGCCCGCAGCGTCCCGTGACCGGGTCTCTGCAAAGCGGTCTGTGACTGCAAAATTACTAATTAAAAATCCAATTTGCAACAATCTATCCGCAACAAGTTGCCGATGTTGCTGTATATCAGTGCCTATCTTAACATTAATTTTTTGACAGGCTCGTAGTTGATTATAGTTTAGCGGTGATTGAGGTGCTCGGTGATTGACTGCTCGCGGTGGTGAAGTAGGATGTCGGCGGCGGGGAACTTTTCGGCTATGTGTGCGGCAAGATGCTCAGCGCAGTACACCGATCGGTGTTGGCCGCCAGTGCAGCCAAACCAACACGTAAGGCTTGTGAAACCGCGTCGCAAATATGTCTCGACCGAATGATCGACAAGTTTGTGGCAAGCATCCAAAAACGGTTGAACCTCCCCCCTTTCCTCAAGAAATTCGATTACGGGTAGGTCGCGGCCGGTCAGTCGTTTATATTGCTCATATCGGCCAGGGTTGTGCATACCGCGGCAATCAAAAACAAATCCCCCCCCATTGCCGCTGTCGTCTTGCGGTATCCCCTTTTTATAGGAGAAACTGCCAACGGTCACAAGCAGTCGGTTGCGCTTGCTCTGCGCGCATGGATATTTCTCGCAGAGAGCCGAAATCACTTTTGCCAATTCAGGATAATCGTTGGCCTCGATTAGCTCTGCGGCATTTTTCAGTGCCGCGGGAATACTTTCGATAAAATGCTGTTTACGTTCGTGCAATCCTCGGAATCCGTATGCGCCAAGCACTTGAAGCATCCTGAAGAGAGCGAAAGTCTTTATTCGAGAATGGAACTCATCGCTGTCGATTGTCGCGAATTCAGAGGCGGCGTCGAGATATGCGTCAATCATGCGAGTGCGGAATTCAGGCGAGAAGCCAGCTTTTGCCTGCCAAAGAAATGAGGCCACGTCGTACTCCGCAGGCCCTTTCCGACCTCCTTGAAAATCAATGAAGTATGGCTCTGTGCCGTTTTTGAGCATCACGTTGCGCGACTGGAAATCGCGATACATGAAGGTGGAGAAATCGTCGTAAAGCAAATTCTCAGCGAGTCTGTCGAAATCGTTTTGCAGTAGAGCCTCATCAAATTTCACGCCGCTGATTTTGAGAAGGCAGTATTTGAAATAATTGAGATCCCAGTTGACAAGTCGGGCATCGAACGCCGATTCATGGCAGCATTTGTCAAAATCAAGCCCGTCGGCTCCCGCGTATTGAATTTTCGGAAGTGTCCTGATCGTCTTTTCAACCAATTNTNCTGTGNGCGGATTTTCTGATTTTATCACANNAAGCAGCTGCGTGTCACNGNCATANNCTTGCAGANATGCCGTATAGTCATNTGCTACGGCAAGCACTTCAGGCACGTTTATCCCCCTTTCGCGAAAATGGCGGGCGAGGTTGATAAACGTATGGTTTTCGCGGGTGTCCTCCCCTATGGTCCCTATTACCGTAATCGGCCCCGTGAGCTTGAAGTATCTGCGGTTTGACCCCGATCCGGTTATTGCCTCGATAGTCGCGGGGAAAGAGCCTGTAAGCTCGGTATATAATTTCTTGAGAATTTCCATGGATATTCGTTTGCCGCAAAGTTAGCAAATTGTTGCGAATTACCGAAATATGTGGTAAATTCGCGCTGAAATCGAAACCCTGTTATATGACGGAAAATTCATTATTATCAAGGCTTGATGGCATCGACGCGCGCTTCGCTGAGGTTAGCACCTTGATTACCGACCCTTCGGTGATAGCCGATATGAAGCGATATGTCAAGCTTACAAAAGAATATAAAGACCTCGAAAAACTNACNCAGACCACCAATCATNATCGTGAGTTGCTCGCCAATGTTNCCGAAGCCAAAGATTTGATTGCCAACGAGTCTGACCCCGATATGAAAGCTATGGCAAAGGAGCAGCTCGACTCGGCCACTGAGGAAATTCCCCGCGTGGAGGAAGAAATCAAGCTGCTGCTCATTCCGGCCGATCCCGAGGATAGCAAAAACGCTATTGTGGAAATCAGAGGCGGCACCGGCGGCGACGAAGCGGCGATTTTTGCCGGCGACCTTTTCAANATGTATGTCAAANACNGCGAATCGAAGGNATGGAACGTTGCCATATCGAGCTNCTCTGANGGAGCTGCCGGAGGATATAAGGAAATAGTTTTCGCTGTTACCGGCGACAACGTCTATGGCACTCTTAAATATGAGAGCGGCGTTCATCGCGTGCAGCGCGTGCCGGCTACTGAAACTCAGGGCCGAGTGCACACATCGGCCGCGACTGTCGCGGTACTCCCCGAGGCCGAGGCCTTCGATGTTGAAATCAACGAGGGCGAAATCAAGTGGGACACATTCCGATCGGGCGGCGCTGGTGGTCAGAACGTCAATAAGGTAGAGTCGGGTGTGCGTCTTCGCTATATGTGGAAGAACCCTAACACCGGCGAAACAGAGGAAATACTGATCGAGTGCACCGAGACCCGCGACCAGCCTAAGAACAAAGAGCGCGCTCTCAGCCGATTGCGTACTTTTATCTACGATAAGGAGCATCAGAAGTATATCGACGATATTGCCTCGCGACGCAAAANGATGGTTTCTACCGGCGNCCGATCCGCTAAAATCCGCACCTACAATTACCCGCAAGGACGTATCACCGATCATCGTATTAACTATACCATATATAATCTTCAAGGCTTTATGGGAGGCGATATTCAGGATGTGATCGACCAGCTGATTATAGCCGAGAATGCCGAAAAACTTAAAGAGTCAGAACTCTAAAACACATTTCACAATATGAACCGCAAACAATTAGTTGACAACATACGCCGCAAGGGATCGTTTCTTTGCGTCGGTCTCGATGTTGACCTGAATAAAATCCCGGAGCATCTTAAAGGCGACGAGGATGCAATCTTTAAATTCAATAAAGCTATCATCGACGCCACCGCGCCCTATTGCGTGGCCTATAAACCCAACCTCGCTTTTTACGAAACCTACGGCGTTGATGGTTGGATANCGCTCGAGAAAACCNTTAAATATCTCCNTGAAAACTATCCCGACCAATNCATTATCGNCGACGCTAAGCGAGGTGACATCGGCAATACCTCGAAAATGTATGCCAAAGCGCTGTTCGAGGGCCTCGGAGTTGATGCCGTCACTGTCGCTCCCTACATGGGNGAGGATAGCNTGACTCCATTTCTCGGCTATGAGNNCAAATGNGTCATCNTTCTCGCCCNNACTTCCAATNNNGGCNGTCTCGACTTTCAGCACATCAAAANCGAGGAGGGCACTNCCCTCTTTGAGTCCGTCATGACTAAGGCTCAGACTTGGGCGTCGCCCGATGAGCTGATGTTTGTGTGCGGAGCCACCCAGGCCGAGATGTTTGATGAGATCAGGCGTATCACTCCCCGCTCGTTTCTCCTCGTGCCGGGTGTGGGCGCTCAGGGCGGAAGCCTGGAAGAGGTGGCTAAGCGCGGGCTTATTGACGATTGCGGGTTGCTCGTCAACTCGTCGCGCGGAGTCATATACGCCTCGTCGGGCGAAGACTTCGCCGAAGCGGCTGCCCGCGAGGCTAAGAAACTCGCCGATCAGATGGCCGCGCTCATGAAGTAATTTTTAACGCTTCAAGTGCGCGTTAAACCCATTTTTTATTGTAAATTTGTGACCAATAAGAAAATCTCAACCCCAACAACAATTATTTCTTAATTTTTTTAGGAACAATGAATATCGACAACTACAATTTCGAAGGCAANAANGCNATCGTNCGNGTTGACTTCAANGTGCCNNTGGACGAAAACGGTAACATCACCGACGACACCCGTATCCGCGGCGCGCTCCCCACTCTTAAAGCTATCCTCGAAAAGGGCGGCTCGCTTATTATCATGAGCCACATGGGTAAGCCCAAAGGCAAAGTTAACCCCAAAATGTCGCTCGCTCAAATCAAAGACGCTGTGGTTAAGGCTCTCGGCCGCGACGTGAAGTTCGCTCCCGACTGCGCCAACGCTTCCGAGCTCGCTGCTGGTCTCAAGCCCGGCGAAGTGCTCCTTCTCGAAAATCTCCGCTTCTACCCCGAAGAGGAGGGCAAGCCCGTAGGTATCGATAAAGAAGATCCCGCATACGACGACGCCAAGAAAGAAATGAAGGCCCGTCAGAAAGAATTCGCTAAAAAACTCGCTTCATACGCCGACGTTTATGTTAACGACGCATTCGGCACCGCTCACCGTAAACACGCTTCCACTGCAGTTATCGCCGACTATTTCGATGCCGACAACAAGATGCTTGGCTACCTCATGGAGAAAGAGGTAAAGGCAGTCGACAATATCCTCAGCGATATCAAGCGTCCGTTCACCGCTATAATGGGTGGCTCGAAAGTGTCTACCAAAATCGGTATCATCGAGAACCTCATGGACAAGGTCGACAATCTTATCCTCTGCGGCGGCATGACTTACACTTTCGCTAAGGCTCAGGGCGGCAAAGTGGGTAACTCTATCTGCGAGAACGATAAACTCCAGCTCGCCCTCGACATCATTGCCAAAGCCAAAGAAAAAGGCGTGAACCTCGTGCTTGCTACCGACTGCGTTGCTGCTGATGATTTCAAGAACGACGCTAACACTCAGATCGTTTCAGTTATGGATATTCCCGACGGCTGGGAAGGCGTTGACGCAGGCCCCGAGGCTCGCAAAGCTTTCCGCGACGCTATCGTCGATGCGAAGACTATCCTCTGGAATGGCCCCGCCGGCGTGTTTGAATTCGATAACTTCGCTGCAGGCTCTCGCGCTATCGCTGAGGCAATCGTTGAGGCTACCGACAAGGGCGCTTTCTCGCTCGTCGGTGGCGGCGACTCGGTTGCTTGCGTAAACAAGTTCGGTCTTGCCGATCAGGTAAGCTACGTTTCTACCGGCGGCGGCGCTCTTCTCGAAGCCATCGAGGGCAAAGTGCTCCCCGGCGTGGCTGCTGTCAAAGGCTAATAGACTGTTTCTTAACAAAACGATATATCTAATTCCTGATTAGATAATTGGTTAAGTAGGGTTTACAAATTGATTTGTGTTAATCTTAGATTTTTGTAAACCCTACTTTTTTAATCCCTAAATAAAATCAACTACCGCATATCATTATCCACTAATTACCATGAAATTTAAGTATCTGCTTCTTGCTTTGGTTATTCCCGGACTTGCCGTAGCTGCTAAAAAGAAAGCACCTAAAGTTGCGCCCACGTGGCCCGATGGCACAGTTATCGACGAATGGTTTTACAATGCGGCTCCTGTCAATGTCGACGAGTTGGGCCCGAAATACGTCATAACCGATTACGGAGTTACAGCCAATGACTCAACCCTTATTCAGACAGAAGCCATCCAGGCTGTGATTGACAAGGCTGCTGCCAATGGCGGCGGTGTTATAGTAGTGCCTGAGGGTACATTCCTTTCAGGCTCGCTTTTCTTCAAGCCCGGAACCCATCTCAACATCGCCGAGGGGGGAAAACTCAAAGGCTCAGATGCGATTACCAACTATGAGATTATCGACACTCGCCTCGAAGGCCAGACGATAAAATATTTCGCCGCTCTCGTTAACGCTATCGACTGCGACGGCTTCACTATTTCAGGCCCGGGCACTATCGACGGCAACGGTCTGCGCTTCTACGACGAATTTTGGTTGCGTCGCAAGGTTAATCCGAAGTGCACCAATCTCGAAGCGCTTCGCCCTCGCCTTGTCTACATCGCCGATTCCGACGACGTGACCGTTAGCGGGGTGAAACTAATATTCTCAGGCTTCTGGACCAACCACCTTTATAACTGCAATCGAGTGAAATATCTCGACAACTTCATTTACGCTCCAACCGACGGCTATCCCAAAGGCCCCTCAACCGATGCTATCGATCTCGATGTGTGTTCCGACGTGCTCGTCAAAGGCTGCTACATGAATGTCAACGACGATGCGGTTTGCGTAAAAGGTGGTAAAGGCACATGGGTCGACACCATTCCCGGCAACGGCCCCTGCCGCCGTATTCTCGTAGAGGATTGCAAATTTGGCAAAACAAATGCCGGCGTGACCTTCGGCTCGGAGGCATGGGATGCGGAAAACGTGATACTACGTAACTGTGAGTATGACGGAACGTCACACGTGGTGCTTTTCAAAATGCGCCCCGACACACCCCAAAAATATATGTACGTGCTCGTTGACGGCGCCAAAGGTAAGGTGAAAAATGGCGTTGAGGTGCAGAAGTGGACACAGTTCTACGACAAAGGCGATCGCGACCCGATGCCCCGCTCCAAAGTGGCAAACATCACTTTCCGCAACGCCGACCTCGACTGCTGGCGCGACTTCTACCGCGAGGCTAAAGACAATTACTTCGACCTTGAGAACTTCACATTTGAAAATGTCACAGCTCTCGACACGACAGGAGAATTCGACACTTCAAACATAGCTAACTGCAAGGTGGAAAACGTTACGGTTACCAAGAAATAAAACCCGCTAATCATTTCTATCATATAAGAAACGGCTGAAAAGATTGAATTTCAGCCGTTTCTTAATGTATGTGGGTTATGACCAATTAGTCGAAATGTTTGCGATGGAATTGGAAGTTTCGTCCGAGATATTTCTCCCTTACAATTGGGTTTTCGGCAAGCTCTTCCGATGTACCCTGAAAGAGAATTTGTCCCTCGGTCAGTAGGTAAGCGCGGTCGGTGATCGAAAGGGTTTCAGGAGCGTTGTGGTCGGTAATGAGAATACCGATATTACGCTTCTTAAGACTGTAAACGACATTTTGAATCTCCTCCACAGCTATAGGGTCAACTCCGGCGAAAGGCTCGTCGAGCATAATAAAGTGAGGGCTGATGGCCAAGCAGCGGGCTATCTCCGTACGGCGCCGTTCACCACCCGATAGCTGGTCGCCGAGGTTTTTGCGTACTTTGGCGAGATTGAAATCCTTGATAAGTTCTTCAAGTTTATCTTTTTGCTCTGCCTTAGAGAGCTTCGTCATCTGAAGCACCGAGCGAATATTATCCTCTACCGACATTTTTCGGAACACCGAAGGCTCTTGCGCGAGATAGCCTATGCCGTTTTGCGCGCGTTTATATACGGGGTAATTGGTGATATTTAGGTCGTTGAGGAAAATCTGTCCCTCATTGGGCTGCACCAATCCGGTTGTCATGTAGAATGTGGTGGTTTTCCCGGCTCCGTTGGGGCCTAAAAGGCCGACGATCTCCCCTTGCGTGACGTTGATTGANACNTGATTTACCACCGTGCGGTTGCCATATCGTTTCACGNNGTTATCGNTGCGAAGCACCATCTTGGCCGGCTTTTCAGCNTCCACGTTCTCAACTGCCTCGATTGCATCTGCCGCTACTGCTAATGCGTCTTCGAGAGGTCTATCGGCCGGGGGCATATCTCCGTAGGGGGCAAGCACCTCCTCCTCAAATTTTATTTTGGGGATGTCCTCGTCCTCCTTATCTCTGTTCTTGAATGGGAATGAAAGTGCCATGACGTTTATTTAGATCGTTTGAGGCGTCCGTCGATATAATCGGTCAAAAGCCCTATCGCTACAGTGTTAGTGCCGCCTTGCGGAATTATCAGGTCGGCGAAACGCTTGGTCGGTTCAATATACATGCAATGCATCGGTTTGAGGATTTCCTGATAGCGGTCGATCACCATTTTGGGCGTGCGCCCGCGCTCAACGCAGTCGCGCGAGATCACGCGGATAAGTCGCTCGTCGGCCTCTGCATCCACAAAACATTTCACATCCATAAGCTTTCGCAGCGTGGGGTCGGTCAGCACGAGGATGCCTTCGACAATAACCACGTCGCGAGGCTCTACCCTTATTGTCTCAGGCCCGCGCGTGCAGGTAAGATAAGAGTATGTGGGCATCTCGATGCTCTTGCCCTCTTTGAGCTGCATAAGATGTTCAACCAGGAGCGACCATTCGATTGCCGCCGGCTCGTCAAAGTTTATTTTGCTTCTTTCCTCCACCGGAACGTGGCTTGAGTCCTTATAGTAGTTATCCTGCGGCAATACGGCTACTTCGCCTGCCGGAAAGCTGTCGATTATCTTGTTTACTACGGTGGTTTTACCCGAGCCGGTGCCACCTGCTATACCGATGATAAGCATGAACGTAGGGATTAGATGTGAATTTTCGCCACGAAATTAAGCAAATTTTTCGGCCACAAGAAATTTTTGCGCCCCGAAATATTATTTACTGTGGCAAATAATGCCGAAATATTGGAAATTTCAGCATTATTGCGAAGAATTTAGTAAATTTGCGCGTTGTTTACCCGTAAAATTTCTATGTTACTGACTAAATCGTTATCAAATTTCGGCAAATATTGCCTCTTTATATGCCGCGTGTTTTCGATACCCGACCGTTGGCGCATTTTCGGAAAGCGCACCGTCACGGAGATTTCTAAACTCGGTGTCGACTCTATTCCGCTGGTTGTTATCGTTTCGCTCTTCATCGGCGCGGTATGTACAATTCAGATGCAGTTGAACACCTCCTCGCCGCTCATGCCGGCCTACTCCGTTGGTCTGGCTACCCGCGAGATTATCCTCCTTGAGTTCTCCAACTCTATCCTTTGCCTGATTCTTGCCGGCAAAGTCGGATCCAACATCGCGTCAGAGATAGGCACCATGAGAGTGACCGAGCAGATCGACGCACTCGACATTATGGGTGTCAATTCTGCCAATTTCCTGGTGTTGCCCAAAATCATCGCCTTCCTCTTCTTTGTGCCTATCCTCGTTGTGTTCTGTATGGGCACCGCGATGCTCGGCGGCTATTGCATTGCCATATTTACCGATATTATTTCAGTGCAGAAATTCACCTACGGTATCCAGACTCAGTTCAATGAGTGGTATGTATGGTACGGCATAATCAAGTCGGTTGTTTTCGCGTTCATCATCTCGTCGGTTGCCTCCTACTGCGGTTACTACGTGAAAGGTGGCTCGCTCGAAGTAGGCAAAGCGAGCACCAACGCCGTAGTTACCAGCTNAATTATNANTCTTCTTTTNGATGTNATACTNNCTNAAGTTCTGCTCCAANGNTCGAAGTAAAAAATGTGACAAAATCGTTTGAAGATAAGACCGTGCTCCACGATGTCACCGCAACATTTTATACGGGTAAAACCAACCTCATCATCGGTCAGAGCGGTTCGGGTAAGACAGTGTTGATGAAATCGCTCATCGGCCTTATACGTCCAGAGCAGGGTCAGATACTTTATGATGGGCGCGATATAATGAAGATGAACGCTACCGAGACGCGCGAAATACGTAAGGAAATCGGTATGCTGTTTCAGGGGTCGGCACTTTTTGATTCTGAGACAGTGATGGGCAATGTGTCGTTCCCTCTCACCATGTTCACCGACATGAGCCGCGAGGAAATCCGCGAGCGAGCCCAATTCTGCATCGAGCGCGTGAATCTTGTAGGGGCTGAAAACAAATATCCGTCGGAAATATCGGGCGGTATGCAGAAGCGCGTGGCCATTGCCCGCGCCATCGCGTTGAATCCTAAATATCTTTTCTGCGACGAGCCTAATTCAGGACTCGATCCTCGCACGTCTATCGTGATCGACGAGCTCCTGAGTGATATTACTCATGAATATAATATCACTACCATTATCAATACCCACGATATGAACTCTGTGCTCGGTATAGGCGAGAACATCATCTTCATTAACAAGGGTTACTGCGACTGGCAAGGCGACAATAAGCTTATTTTCGACACCTCAAACGAGGCCTTAAACGACTTTGTATTCGCCACAAATCTCTTCCAGCAGGTTAAAAACTACATCAAGTCGCAGGCCAACAACCCTAATCAGCCCAAAGGGGGGACAGGCTCTTAGTAGTGACTCCGCCTATGACGGCACTCCGCACAGCCACAATATAAGATATGCGGCCGCGAAGATGGCGAGAGTCAATATCATAGAGACAACATAGCCCATTACTTGCCGAAAAAAACGCTCTTTTTTCGACAGGCTATAGTCTGCTTTTACCTCCCGACTGTATTTTTCCCAGCGAGGCTGAATTAAAAGATTGCCCAGCACGCAAGCGGCTATCAATGCGATGCCCGGCGCTAAAGGGGAGTCAAGCACGCCGAACATCACCCATGTCATCACTCCAATCAGCAGGAGAACCCAGCATAAAGTCCAGATTGAATTTCTTTTCATTTAGCTTTAGTTGTCAATTTTGATTTCCATTCATTATATCGGGGATAGAGATACGACGGTCCGTAGGAATACCATGAATATCCGTTGCGGCGTTCAGGACCGATCTCTGCCATTGATTTGCGCGGTATGCCGTCGCGGTCGCAAAACATAGGCTCACACTCAACCAAGTCGTAAAAACGCGCCCATATAGGCTCAGCCGCCTCGTCGTTGACCACTATATGATTCTTCTTGCCGTCGATTTCGCCATCTGATCCAATTCTTATTCCCTCGATCTTATACTTTTCAAACCATCTCATCGCGCCATCGATCGCATCGATTATTTCTTGCGAAGGGTCGGGTATATCCATCAGCAACCAAACGATAGCAGAGCTCTCCGAGGAGCAGTAGGACGCTAACTCGAACGCTCTTGCAGGTGCAGGGGCGTATGTGTCTCTGTCGTGCTGTTGGCACCAAACAGTCGGCTTCCCGTCAACTTTAATCTGGCATTTTAGAATACATTCCACTCCTTTGTCAAATGCCGTTTTAGATGATTGTCGCAGCTCGTCGCTGATAATGTCGGTGTCGAAGGGCTCCATTGAGTGCGAAACGCGGTTGAGCAGTGCCATTGTGTTGGTCATAGCGTCGTCGTTGAAGGTGATGTGGATCTGGTATCCGTGGGGATTAGGCCAGAATTGGGGCCAGCCGCCGTTATCATATTGTCCGGCGAGCAGAAAGCGTATCCCGTCTTCAGCCCCCTTACGGTAAACGTCATCGCCTGTTGCGTTATAAAGCCGGGCGAGATAGTATATTTGTGTGGTTGTGGCGGTGTTGTCGGTAGTCGAGTCATCTGTTCTACCCTTATCGGCGAGAATGCTCTGAGCTTCGGTCGCCGAGAAAGGTATCGACATATTGATGTTCTTGGGCCAGCCGCCTGTGGCGCGTTGATAGGCAATTATCTGATTGCCGATTCGGCGCGCCTCCTCGGTCTTGAAAAACTCGCTGTCGGCGACTCTTATCGACTTCTTTCCGGCGTTGGCCATGCTGTCGTCCTTTATCCAGTTAAGTCGCTCTACCCAGTCGCTTAAAATCTCCTCTCGGTGCGCGCCGATAGTTTTCGCGCCCTGCCATTTGCCCGACGCCATTGCGGGGTCGCTCACGTCGGTGTACCAATTTTTGCCCAGTCGGTAGTCGTTTTTAGATCTCTCTCCTGGAAAGGTGCCTTCGACCCTAAGCTCACCTTTGATGGTCTTGAAACCATTCAAAGGTGAAGTGATAGTGTACTCAAGGTTGCCGGGGGCCTTCGGGCTGTAGCGGATTATATATTTACCTTTTCCCGCATAATAGCCCGGCCAATCCTGTTTGTCGATATGGAGCGTCACGCAGGCTGAGTCAGTAGGAATTTTGACTGAAGGGCCATTGAAAGTGAATTCAACGATCGAATACGTGGTTGCCGTATTCTTTGCCCCATCCGAGATTTTGAATTGGTGGCGGGGAGAGTGGCTGATGCGCTCAAATCTGCCTCCCCATGAGTCAGCCTCCGGGTTATCGTGATCTCCTTTCATGAGATAGAAAAGCGACGGCGAATCCCCCATTTTTACCACCCCGTCGTAGTATTTCTTGAAGTCCGCGCCTAAAGCTCCCGCGCCACGCATAAAAGTCTCGTAGTAGTCTTTTTGGAAAATTCCCTCGGCGTTGGGGCTTGATGGGAAGCCGCGATAAGACGCGTTGTTCTCGATGAAGAAAAGATTGGGGAAATTTTTAGCGATATAGGCATAACTGTCGGCCCCCCACTTCTTATTCGGGCCGCCGATGTAATATACGCGAATGCGCGAAGCTATCTCAGGGGTGTCGTGGAGCGCTTGCGCGAGGTCGTCGAGCGTGCCCCACACAAGTATCCATAGAGGTCGGTCAGATTCCCTGAGCGCGCACTCCGATATATGTCGCGACCCTTCGGTCAGTAATGAGTATCCCGCAAAGGGGGCGGCGGTTTTGTTACCCTGCTTGCAGATTGCGATAAGGGAATCGGGAGAGAGAAATCCCTCCTGACGCGAGGCAAGCTTGGGGTAGTCTTTGGCGTAAAGCTCAATCATGCGTATGATTTCCTCCTTGCTGCCGTTGCCAAAAGAAGGCGACGAAACGATTCCCTCTATGTCNAAGAGNTTGTTGTACATTAGTAGATGAGNCANCNACTGATTANCGTCNGGNNCGNTNCCACCAATATCGGTTGATATGATGATTCGCGGCTTGTCGGACTGACTCTGCGGCGCGTCAATGGCATAGCCAGATATTGCCGATGATAAAGTGATTAATCCGATTANATACTTTTTCATTTCGATACTTACTAATTCTCTATTACNTTTATATCAATTATGCCTGCTTTCTTTGAATAGGTGGAGGCTTTCTTGTTAATTGTGAAATTTACCGACAGTTTTATATGAGACTCGTTGACAATCCCATAAAGTTCGGCAGGCTTGAATGTCTTTAAAGTCTTAATCGCTTTCACAACCTCTTCTTCAAGCATGGGATTAGCGTCATTCTCTACTTTTATATCATCGATTGTGCCGTCGAGTAGCACGAGAAAAACAATTGCAACCTTTCNCTCAATTTTATCTTNAAGGGCCTTGACGGGGTATTTAATGCTGTTTTTTAAGTCTTTAATCAATGCGTCTGTTCCCCCTGGGTATTTAGGCTTTTCAACAGGATATTCGTTGGTCGCATTGCTTACATTTCCGGTTGCTGAATTTTGTTTCCTCTCAATATGTTTCTTCCCTTCGGGGCTTGATAAGTATTCGGCAACCAGGGTTGAGTCAGGATGAATTGTCCCCTTATTACCAAGTCCGAAATTTATAGGCATTGTAAACCATACGTCTTGCGGAACTCTATGAATTCTTCCGGGATTAAAGTTTGGTAGTTTACGCACTACTTTAACGGCTTCTCTATTCAGTAAATCATGCTTACCTCTACCTATTTTTATTTCCCCGATTGAGCCATCCTTTTTGATGACAAACTGAACAACCACGCGTCCTGAAATGCTGTCGACAGCGGCTTCAGGAGGATAGATGCCGTTTTCTGATATAAATTTCTGTAGTGCAGCCTCCCCATTGGGGAAAGTTGGCATCACACAGGGGTCAGCTCCGAATATCTTGTCTTCAAAAATCACTTCTTGTCGAGCTACGTTGGTCGATACGTTTTTTATAGAGTCGGTAGTTAAATTCGCTTTATTCTGTTCCGGGTTGATATTGCAAGATTGAGCAAAGGCATTCGTTGAGAGGAGGCCGATGGAGATTCCGGCCAAAGCTACCAGTTTGCCATTACGGCGTCGCTTGCCCAATTCCTTTTCAAGATATTCTACCTCGGCTTCGCATCGCGGGCATGTGCCGAGACAGTCACCTTTGTATGTGCACTCAGAGGTGATTAGTTGTATATCGTTTGCTTCAGCTATTTGCCGGCGTATATCCTTTAGTATTTTGCAAGTGCGCTTTCCTCTGGTCATATCGAAGGTATTATGTATTGAAAAATATCAAAGTTGTCGAATCCTAATTGCTTGAGTTGTAGTTTGCTTTTTATAATGTCGTCCTCGGAGTTGAAATCGGGAATTAGCGGTAGGCGAATCGTAACTTTAGATTGTGCCTTTGCCTCCTTAAGAATCCCAAGATTGAGAAGCACGCGGTCGTTGGTGGTACCAGTGTAATTTCGGTAGATTTGAGGGTTCATATCTTTCACGTCGATATACCAATGATTGATAACAGGTAGTAGCTGTCGGATGTTTTCTTCGGGAACATTTAGCGAAGTCTCAATATTGAGTTTCCATACGTCGCCGCATAGTGCCCATAAGTCAGTAATAAAGCCCGGATACATGGCAGGCTCTCCCCCGCCGAATGTTATCCCGCCTCCCGTGGCTGCGAAATATATGTTGTCGATTTTTACAATATCGTAAAGTTCCGCCGAATTATAGCTTGGAAAGATATCGGCCGATAATTGACATTGCGGATTGATACAATACTTGCAATTAAGCGGGCACTTATGAAGTAGCACTAAAGTTGTTACGCCATCGCCATCGGTAGTGAGTCGATGACGGTCAATACCAAATATGTTGCATATGGCCATAGCGGGTTAACGATATAGTTACTTATAGAGTCAATCAGAAGCTCCCATGCGGGAACTCCTGATTGATTGAGTTCAGACAGTTGACACGCAGGTGATTATGCGTGTGTAATGTATGTGGGCTTTCAGTGTGAAGTATTCATCTATGAATAGGCTCATGTCCCGTTCATGCAGATTACTCATCCTGATTCTTTTCGGCGTATTCTTTGAGAAGTTTCTCCTGAACGTCGCCGGGAACGAGTTCGTAGCCCGCAAACTTCATTGTGAACGATGAGCGTCCGCCGGTGATTGAGCTGAGGGCAGTCGAGTAGCTTGACATCTCTTTGAGAGGCACTTTTGCGACGAGTTTCTCGAAGCCGTTCTCCGACGACATACCCATAATGATCGCGCGGCGGCTCTGGAGGTCGCTCATCACGTCGCCCATCACGTCGCCGGGCACCATTACCTCAACGTCGTAGATCGGTTCAAGCACTTTGGGGTTGGCGTTGCGGAACGCTTCAGAGAAGGCGTTACGGCCGGCGAGGCGGAATGAGATTTCGTTGGAGTCAACCGGGTGCATTTTGCCGTCGTAAATGCAAACGCGCACGTCGCGGGCGTAAGAGCCTGTGAGGGGGCCTTGCTCCATGCGGTCCATCAATCCCTTCACGATAGCGGGGATGAATCGGGCATCGATAGCGCCGCCTACGATACAGTTGCATACAACGAGCTTGCCGCCCCATGCCAGAGGTATCTCCTGAGTGTCGCGGACGCTCATCTTGAACTCCTGGTTGCCGAACTTATAGGTGTCGGGTGCGGGCATTCCTTCGGTATAAGGCTCGATAATTAAGTGAACTTCACCAAACTGGCCTGCGCCGCCCGATTGCTTCTTGTGGCGATAATCGGCGCGGGCTGCCTTAGTTATGGTTTCGCGGTAAGGGATCTTCGGTTCCTCGAAAATGATCGGGAGTTTATCGTTGTTTTCCACGCGCCATTTGAGTGTGCGGAGGTGGAATTCGCCTTGGCCTGAAAGAATTGTCTGCTTGAGTTCCTTTGACTGCTCAACGACCCAAGTCGGATCCTCCTCATGCATGCGGTTAAGTATGCCAGCGAGTTTCTCGGCGTCGCTCTCGGTGACGGGGCGCACGGCGCGCTGATATTTCGGAGCGGGATACTGTATGAAGTCGAAGCTGTAATCGCAGCCTTTCTCGTCGAGGGTGTTGCCTGTGCGCACGTCTTTGAGCTTAACTGCTGCGCCTATGTCGCCTGCGCAGATTTCGTCGATAGCGGTGCGTATCTGACCGCATACGCAATATATCTGAGCGAGACGCTCTTTTGAGTTGCGGGTGACGTTGTCGAGGTCCATGCCGGCCTTGAGCGTGCCCGACATTACCTTGAAGTAGCTGACCTCGCCGATATGAGGCTCAACTGTGGTTTTGAAGAAGAAGATGCTGACCGGACCTTTGGAGTCGGGTTTCACTTCCTCGCCTGCGGTGTTGACCGGAGCGGGCATTTCCTCTACGAAGGGCACTACGTTGCCGAGGAATTCCATCATGCGGCGCACGCCCATATCTTTGGCTGCCGACACGCAGAATACCGGATATATCGAACGGCTTACCAGACCTTTTCGGATGCCTTCGCGCATTTCGTCCTCGGTAAGGTGCTCTTCCTCAAAGAATTTCTCCATGAGAGTCTCGTCGTTTTCGGCGGCTGCCTCCACGAGAGCCTTGTGATATTCCATCGCTTTGTCCATCTCTTCGGCGGGGATTTCCTCGATAGTCGGAACGCCGCCGTCGGGGCCCCATGAATATTTCTTCATCAGGAGCACGTCGATAAACGAGTTGAATCCTGCTCCGCACTGGAGAGGATACTGCACGGGAACGATTTTCGGGCCGAACACTTCGCGCATCTGCTCAATCACATTTTCGTAGTCGGCCTTTTCGCCGTCGAGCTGGTTGATGGCGAAAATCACGGGCTTCTTAACCGACGAGCATGTGCGGAATATGTTTTGAGTGCCTACCTCAACGCCGTACTGGCCGTTTACGACAATCACGCCTGTGTCGGTGACATTAAGGGCTGTAATGGCGTTACCAACGAAGTCGTCGGCTCCGGGGCAGTCGATCACGTTGAGCTTCTTGTTAAGAAACTCGGCATAAAATACTGTCGAGAACACTGACGATCCATATTCCTTCTCTACTGGGAAATAGTCAGATACGGTATTGCCGGCTTCGACTGTGCCGCGACGTTTTATAACTCCACACTCGTAAAGCATAGCTTCGGCGAGTGTGGTTTTGCCCGAGCCTTTGCTGCCAAGCAAGGCTATGTTTTTGATTTCGTTAGTTTGGTAAACCTTCATGTTATTAGAGATTTAAATGATTTATAAAGGTAAGAAACATTGTCTTTGTCGTCATAGGTGTTACCCCGGTTGCTAAAAAGACAGCGCAAAATAGTAATAATATCTGAAAATTCGCTTAACATTTGATATGTTTTAAAACATAAAACGTTATTCATGCAAGAGTTTATGAGCATANAGGTGCTGTCGGGCCTCGNNTTGTCGTCTGNACGACGCTTTTTTCCCCNTAAGTTAAATTTTANGCTGTAGTCAATACTCCGTTAAGTAAAAAATTTCGTAAATTCGCGCACAATTTTTTGCCAAATGAAATTCGACGAAAATACTATACCTCAACCTGTCATACAAATAGGCCGAGTGGAGCTCGGCGGAGAGCCGGTAAAGACCTTCGCTAACACCGAGGATCTACCCATTATACCTACCCGTAATCTTGTGCTTTTCCCGGGGGTGACTATCCCAATAAGCCTTGTGAGGGAAAATTCTCGCATCGTGGCTGAGAAAGCAAAGGAGAAGCAGCTCGCCGTAGGCATTGTGTGCCAGCTCAATCCCGAGGATGATTCCCCGAAAATCAGCGGGTTGTATAAGTACGGCGTGTTTGCCGACGTTATCGAGGTGCTTAATCTCCCCGACGGCTCGAAAACGGCGATTCTCCGCGCGGGTAAGAAATTTAAGCTGTTGGGCGAAGGTTCCGGGCAGATGCTCCCCGAAGCAGAGCTTTATGCTAAGGTGAAGGAAATAAAAGAGGTCAAGCCCAAAGAAGATGATCAGGAATTTTCGACGANTTGCGATGAAATAGCCTCAACCGCTCGCNCGCTTGCTCAGAAATCGGGAAGCTCAGATCNGNGCGATATAGAGCTTATGCTGAATCTCAATTCAGGATCGGCCAATCCGATCGAACGCGTCAACGAGATCGCTACCCATGTGCCGTTCGATATAAAGAAGAAGATGGATCTTCTCGGCATGTTCAGGGTGAAGGACAGAGCGTTGGCGCTATACGAAGAGCTGGTCCATCATCAGGAGATGATGAGCATAGCAGAGTCTGTGCATCAGCGCGCCAAAGAGACGTTCGACGATCAGCAGCGTCGTTTGTTCCTTCAGCGTCAGATGGAGGCCATCGACCAGGAGCTTAACGGCGACAACAACGAGATTGCCGCTTTGCGAGAGCGCGCGGCCTCTCTTCAGCTGCCCGAAAACGTGATGAAGCATATCGACAAGGAGATTAACAAGCTCGAACGCCTCAATGCCCAGTCGCCCGACTACAATGTGCAGTATTCTTATCTTGAGACAATCCTTGAGCTGCCATGGACCGATGCCTCAGTGCTCAACGAGGATTTCTCAGCCGCACGCGAGATTCTCGACCGCGATCATTTCGGTCTTGAAAAAATCAAGGAAAGAATTCTTGAGCAGATAGCCGTAATGATGCACAACCCCGAGGGGCACGCTCCGATTCTTTGTCTCGTCGGCCCTCCCGGTGTGGGCAAAACCTCGCTCGGACAGTCGATCGCCGATGCGCTTGGCCGTAAGTTCCAGCGCGTGAGCTTAGGCGGCATGCACGACGAGGCCGAGATACGCGGCCACCGACGTACCTACATCGGCGCCATGCCGGGCCGTATTATCGACGCCGTAAAGCGCGCGGGTAAATCCAACCCGGTTTTGCTTCTCGACGAAATCGACAAATTAGGTCAGGACTATAAAGGCGACCCCTCGTCGGCATTACTTGAAGTGCTCGACCCGGAGCAGAATTGCCGTTTCCATGATAATTATGTCGATATAGACTTTGACCTCTCAAACGTGATGTTTATCGCCACTGCTAATACTCTCAACGGCGTGTCGCAACCTCTTATCGACCGTATGGAGGTAATCGACCTGTCGGGCTACCTGCTCGAAGAGAAAATGGAGATAGCTCGTCGTCACCTTATCCCCCGGCAGCTTAAGGAGCTGAAGCTCGACGCCGCCGATATGAAGCTTACCGACGATGCCCTCTGCAAGATTATCGAGCGATACACTGGCGAGAGCGGTGTGCGCCAGCTCGAGAAGGCGTTGGCTTCGATTGGCCGCAAAGTAGTGCTCCGTAAGGTCAGCGGCAAAGAGGTCGACGACGTTATCGATGCCGATAAGGTTAGAGAATATCTCGGAGTTGAGAAATACAGTAAAGAGAAATACGAGGGTAACGACTTCGCCGGAGTTGTCACCGGGTTGGCTTGGACAGCCNTTGGCGGTGAGATACTNTTTATTNAGTCTTCGCTGACTCCCGGCAAGGAGCAGAAACTTACTCTTACGGGTAATCTCGGCGACGTGATGAAGGAATCAGCCATGATTGCCTACCAATACGTAAAATCTCACTCCGAGCTGATAGGTCTGAGCCCCGATGTCTTTGAGCGTTACAACCTCCACGTACATGTCCCTGAAGGCGCGATACCCAAAGATGGCCCGTCGGCCGGAATTACTATGGCCACTTCGATCGCCTCGGCGTTTACCCGCAGGCGAGTGCGCGAGAAACTGGCTATGACCGGCGAGATAACATTGCGCGGCAAAGTGATGCCCGTAGGCGGCATAAAGGAAAAAATGCTTGCGGCAAAACGCGCGGGAATCACCGACATTATCCTCTCGGCAGAGAATCGCAAAGATGTGGAGGACATCGAAGCGATTTACCGCGATGGGCTCAACTTCCATTACGTCACCACCGTAGCCGAAGTCCTCTCCCTCGCCCTCACCAACGAGATTTCGGAACACTGAAGAAGTATATTTTCCTTATAAAAATTATATGTCCTTGCCGATATTTTTTGGTGAGGACATTTTTTATAGATAAAAAGGATTTATATTTTTTTTACATTCAAAAAATTATTTTAACTTTGCATCGCAAGACCGAAGACCGCAGAAGCCCCTCAATGGGTAAGCGGGCGGGTCTTTGTGACATATTAAATAGATAGCGTTTACTTGACGCTCCTTCTTGACTGCTTGAAATCTGGTAAATTTCTAATCACTGTCAAGGATGAAGCAAATAGTAGATGTCTTGGTGGATATGTATATCCTTTCTATATCGGCACGAGAGTGTCGTTAATGTTAGTGTATCATATTCTGCGTGAGGCTTCTGCATGTTTGCTCGTTCGACAGTGATGGGCATTACCAGAGCCTCAAGCAGTAGAACGAGCAACAAGAATTGCTCTCACGCAATCTTTTTTTACCCCCGACGGAGAGAGAGCACCTCGGTAAATTAATTCTGATCATACAATTATACAAAATTCCTCTATTTGACCTCATTACCGATCCCTAATCTGTAGTTTATCCGCATGAACTAACAATTACTCTATGGATGTCAAATTCTGTAAAGAATACCCTTTTTATAATCGTTTCACTAATTAATTTTTAATCACAATGAAAAAACAAATGCTTTTTGCAGCTGCCGCTGCTGTGCTCACTCTCAGCTCTTGCTCAACAATCACTCACACGGCTACAACCGAAGCTGTCAACACTGAGGTTGTTAACCGTTCAAACGCTAACCTTGAAGTTGCTTCGCAGAAAATTACCTACACCTTCACTCCCAACGACAATTATCGTCGAGCAGGCAAGAAAGCTGTTCTTCGCGCTGCCGTGGCTAAAGCTCTTGAAGCCAATGGCGATGCCGACGTGCTGGTTGCTCCTCAGTTTGAAGTGAAAGAAACCCGTGGTCTTTTCTCCACCAAAATCAAATATGTGACGGTAAAGGGTTATCCCGCTAAATATAAGGACGTGCATCCAACAACTCTCGGAGAAGCACAAGTTGTAAACATTCTTGATGGCAACCAGGTTATAATCAACAAATAATATAGGCATGAAAACACGTGAATTACTGGCAGCGGGGATTACTGCGCTGGCATTAAGTTCGTGTTCGACCATTACCCACACAACGCAAACTGCTGCTATCGACACTCAACTTTATAATCTTACAGTTGCAGACATGAATGTCGCGGCAAAAAAAGATTCGGTGACGGTTGATTGGAAATGGAATCCGCTGTCAACTGTGTCTCTCGCAGCGCAGAAGGAGAGTGCGACCCATACCCTTCTCGGAAAGAACGACGCGGATGTGTTGGTCGAGCCTGAATATATTGTGAAACGTCGCGGATTATTTCGCGGCGGCTCGGTGACAGTGACTGGTTATCCGGCTACTTATGCGGGATTTCGTCCTATGACCCAAGAGGATGCCGAAAAAATTGCCACTGTCAACGGTCAATGCTATACTGCGCTTGTAAATCCCGTTATCTCAACTACTTCTGGTAAAGTTGTGAAAAAACGTAATGCATCTATCTTACCCCTTAAAAAGAGTCCATCAATCCGCAGAAACTTTATTAATGTTTTCGGCGGAGCGGCAATGGATATTGAAGGCTCTATTGAAGATGGCGAAAGTCCAGGTTATCAGTTTGGAGCAATGTATGGCCATCAAGGCGATAGATGGGGTTGGTATGCCAAGTTGGCAATCAATCAATCTAACGATGATGATGTTACACCCACATTTACTTTTGGTGCACTCAAAAACTTGGGGTCAGGATTTAGCGCATTCGGCGGCATAGGATTAGGAGGATATTTCTTTGAAGAAGAGATTGACTCTTATTACTACTATGAGTATAGGGATGTCACAAAATTCTCAATTCCAATTGAGTTAGGACTGACTAAGCGTATCAAATGTGTAAATATTGCATTCGGTATAACTTATGCTACACCGCTTTCGGGCGGATCGGGTAATCTCAATCCGTTCTTAGGCGTTGGCTATGCGTTTTGAAACTAACCGCAATATACATACCTAAATTCAAAGGGGTTGTGACTCACAATGATCACAACCCCTTTATTATTATCTATTGTTCAACCCTACTCTTCGATCGGGAGTTTGTTGAGCTGCTCGATGTAGTTGAGGATATTGTCGCGGCCGCGTCGGTCCTCGCTTGAGGTTGCGAACACGGGGGGAAGCTCTTCCCACTGCTCAAGAAGTTGTTCGCAATAGGCAGCGATCTGACGCTTGCCTGCAGTGGGGCTGAGTTTGTCGAGCTTAGTGAACACTATAGCAAACGGCACGCCGTTCTCCCCTAAGAATTCCATAAATTCAAGGTCGATTTTCTGTGGCTTGTGTCTCACGTCGATAAGCAGAAACAGATTTGTCATCTGCTGGCGCGTAAGGATATATCCCTTTATGATACGTTCGAGCTCCTCGCGCTGTTTTTTGCTCCTCTGGGCGTATCCATAACCGGGAAGGTCGACGATACACCACTCATCATTAACTATAAAGTGGTTGATAAGCAGCGTTTTGCCAGGCATTGAGGATGTTTTGGCAAGGCCGGGGCGGCCTGTCAGCATATTAATGAGCGACGATTTGCCGACATTTGAACGTCCTATGAATGCGTATTCATGCAGCTTCTCCTCGGGACATTTCGAGGGGTCGGAGTTGCTTATCATGAATCGTGCTGAATTTACTATCATTGTATGTATCGTAAATAAGTTTATATTAAGATTTAAAATTGATCTTAGCGAGATTCGATTTTGCTAAGAGGAGTTATGGGGATTCCATAGCCCGATGAGTTAACTCGAAGATTGCAATAACAAGCCGAAGATTGGCATATTCTAATTTTCGATGCTTAATTAAGCATTATGTTTTTTGCAAATTTACGAATTGACTATCATATACCCAACAACCGCGCGCCAAAATTTGTTCCTGCGGCAGAATCTTTGTAACTTCGCGATATGAGAAACCCCGACCGCGAGACAGTGTTTCGTTTCAAGCAATTTGAGATTTCAAACTCATTGAGTGCCATGAAAGTTGGCACCGACGGTGTGTTGCTCGGAGCGTGGTGCGCACAGCAATGCGGAAGCTCGGCATCGCCTAAGCGGATTCTTGACATAGGTTGCGGCACAGGGCTGATCGGTTTAATGTTAGCCCAAAGATTTCCTGATGCTCTCGTCGACGCTATCGATATTGACCCGGCAGCTGCGGCTGAGGCGCGATTAAATGCATCCCGCTCCCCTTTTACAAGTAGAATTATGGTGACCGAAGGGGATATATTGGATTACGCGCCCTCTGAAAAGTATGACCTCCTCGTGTGCAACCCGCCTTTTTTCACCGAGAAGGTCAAAGCTCCCGATAAAGCGAGAGCATTGGCTCGCACCGAAGGTCAGCTTTCGGTCAAATCGCTGATGCGAGTGTCGTCAGGGTTGCTGGCACCGAGCGGAAAGCTTGCGATTGTCGCCCCCGCCATCCGCGACAGCGAAATCGAATTTGAAGCTTCGTTGGCTAAGCTTTATATATCCGGGAAATGCTCCGTCAAAACCGTGGAGTCAAAACCTCCTCGACGTACGCTATGGGAATTCTCGCCGACAGCCCGCCCGACGCAGGCCTCTACCCTACTCATCAACTCCCCTGTAGGAGGCTACTCCCCGCAATACATTGAATTAGTCAAAGATTATTATTTAAACTTGTAAATATTCTCAATCATTTTTTATGGAAAATACTCCAGAAACCGCCGCTACAAAAACTCCACTCCCTCCGCTGAAAGGTGCATACGGTAATCTTCCGTTCGTGCGCAATCCGGGCCTCGGAATCGGAGTGCTCTTCGGGGCTTTTTTTGCCATGATGGTCATAGTAGGGATCGGCGTCGGCATCTTCATGTTTGCCATTGGCGACACGCAACTATCAGCTAAAGGGTTGCGTATCATCACCGTGGTTCAAGATGTTTTCGTCTTTGTGGTTCCCGCGGTTATAGCGGCCATTGTTGTAACGCGCCTCCCGGCGAATTTGCTTGCCGTCACCGCCAAGCCAAAGCTTACGTCTATAATAATGGCGATAGCGATACTCGTTGTCAGTATGCCGGCTATGGAATATATCATAAGCCTTAACCAGAGCTTGTCACTGCCCGAATCGTTCGGGTGGATCGAGGAATATCTCAAAAAAATGGAGGACAGTGCAGCCGACGCCGTAAACACTCTTGCCGGAGGGACATCGGTCGGCGACCTCGTCGTCGGCGTGCTTATTGTCGGCGTGCTGACCGGATTCTCAGAAGAGATATTCTTCCGCGGGGCAATGCTTAATCTGTTTATGTCGACCCGTATGCGCAAGCATCTTTGCGTTTGGCTCGTTGCCATAATATTCAGCTTCATGCACTTCCAATTTTACGGATTTGTGCCTCGAATACTCATGGGCGCGTTTTTCGGCTATCTTATTTGGTGGACCGGTTCGCTCTGGGTGCCGGTCATAGCCCACGCGTTCAACAATTCGCTCGTAGTGGTGGTGCAATGGATAAGTGCCCGCAATGGGGTGGAATATTCCGAAGGAGAGGCTTTGGCTGATTACTCCGGTGCCGACTACGCAATGATTGTTCTCAGCGTCGCTCTTACAGCTTACTGCATCAAATTATTGCACGATGCCACTCATGCAAAAGTATGAATCAGATTAAGCTTAACGACGACTTTTGGCGATTTGTTGAGGTTAACGCCTCGGCCGATCCCTCTGCGTTACGGCTGAAATATCATGGCCGCGACCGGGAGGATTTTGATGTCGATCTCGCGATTTTGCAGATAGAATGTCGGCGTAAATACGCTAAGAAGCTGTCAGCGACATTGTCGGCTGCTCCACGATTTCTGTTCCCTGATAAACTTGTGGCGGAGCAGTCGACCTCCGATGCGCTGGCTCAGTGGCACGCGCGCCTCGTCGATAACTGCGACGAAGTCATAGATTTGACTGCCGGGCTCGGAATAGACGTGTTTCATATCGCTGAAAAGGTGAAAAAAGTAACCGCGGTCGAAATCGACCCCCTCAGGGCCGAAGCGTTGCGCCACAATGCTTCCGCTTTAGGGCTTGATAACGTAGAGGTGATATGCGGCGATTGCCGTGAAATCATATCGTCGGCGACGCATAGCTACGATGCGGCTTTTATCGACCCCGCTCGCCGCGGGGCGGACGGCGGCAGGGTTTTCGCTCTTGCCGACTGCGCGCCCGATGTGGTGTCGTTGCAGAAAGACATATTGAAGATTTCGCGCCGCCTCGTTGTTAAAATGTCGCCCATGCTCGATGTCACGCATACTATGCGCGAACTGCCTACCTCATTTGCGATACAGGCTATAGGCACCGCCACGGAATGTAAGGAACTCGTTGCGATTGCCGGGCGCGAGGTGCCGGGAGAAAAGGTGTTATCGGCTGTCACTATGTCGCCTGAGGGAGCGAATGAGGTCAGCACGATATTAAATGGCGATTATTCAGTTCATGAAACAT